>Ga0316209_1000498_pt1 | contig 67574 bp, 61 predicted proteins | sample 6monopyrite_MG_FD_204945 | JGI IMG/M metagenome (GOLD analysis project Ga0316209, IMG submission 204945) | Microbial mat bacterial communities from mineral coupon in-situ incubated in ocean water Damariscotta River, Maine, United States -... | ecosystem: Environmental > Aquatic > Marine >... | reverse complement strand
CGTCGCCGCCTTCGAGGCGGTCGGTGCCATCGCCACCGTTCAGGGTGTCGTTGCCTTCATATCCTTTTAGTAAATCATCACCTGAACCACCGTTTATCGTATCGTTAAATTGATTACCTAGTAGTACTTCATCTTCAACGGTACCAGTATGTGTTGCATCAATGGCATCTGATGGTGCTACATAAAGAAAACCTATTTCATCTATTACCGCCTGCATCTCATTTGTTATCGTAACCGATTGTATAACATCGCCGACAAAGTCCCACTGCTCCCAACCTGAATCAGCCATATTGTCGCTGGTGAAATTAATGAACTCCAACATATCAATCACCCCATCCACGGGGTTCGCATCCACTCGCGCCTGCATTGCGGCTTCTACTGCAGTGAAGTCCAGGGTCAGAGTAGTGCCGTCGAAAGTAAGTCCAATGCTGTCGGAGAATTCACTTAATCGAGTCTGCATCGCAAGGCTTTGATAGGCATAGTCACTCAGGGCCACATAACTTTCTTCCAATAGTGCAAGTTGAGCAGCCGGAACCGTGACCCGATAGGTGGTTCTAAGGCCTGTTGGTGATGAAGGGTCACTTTCATCTGACACACTAAAGGTGATGTTATCCCGGCCACCATTGGCAAGGGTGTGGTCAAAAAACAATTGTCCGTTAAAAGTTTCCATCACACGAATTTTATCCAGGGTCGCTGCGTATTCTTCTTGCTGAGTCGCTTCGTCTATGCCATCAAATTCGTATTTCACGACAGGCCAGCCCTCGCCCGGTGATGTTTCGAAGCCGCTGCTTTCCGCCCAGGTGAGCAGCAGATTGTCGAGCAGTGACAGCTGCCCGGCGCGGGAGGTCGCTGCGCTATATTGTGTGACAAGCGTGGTAAGGTTGCCGCTGGCATCAAGACTCATCGCTTCATGCAGATCACGCACCGGGCCAGTGGCAACAAGGTCCGGCAGGGCTTCTATTTCTGCGATGAGGATGACTTCATCGGTAAATTCACGATAGATATTTTGCTCTTGTAAGGCAAGATCCGCCATATCGCCCTGGCTACCATCGCTCCAGGTAAATGTGCCTTCATTGATGACGGTGTTGCCGTTACCGAGATCAGTATTAACATCCATAGTCCCGCCAGTATTGAGGGAAGTGATGCCTAGATCGTTAAGCGTGAAAAGTTCATCGGCCTGACTGATGCCGTCACTGTTGAGGTCGCGCCACACATTGAGGTTGGCGAATTGTGCATCGCTCGCATCAATACGGCCATCGAGGTTGGTGTCAAGATCCGCGAGTGCAGAAAGACCATCCGCTGCGGTGCCGTCTGCCGTAGGGGTGTTGTTACCAAACAACTCGGTGCCGTTATCAATGGTGCCGTTACCGTTGTGGTCCAGCACTAACAGACCATCATCGGGGGCGAGCCAGCCGGTGGCGCGTTTTACCCCATCACCGTTTTGATCAAACAGTACCCCACCATAGCCATTGGCGGCCAGTGTTTCGATGCCGTCGCCATCGAGGTCCAGTGCCAGCGGGTCACGCCGTGGTGGAGGCTCGACCCAGTCCAGAAACTGATCCCAGGTGAGGTTCATCTCATCGAGAGCATTAACCCATGTCGCAATATTGACCCAACCCTGGATAGACATCGCAAGTGTCTGATATAGCGCTTTGACAACGCCAGCCCATTCGGCGCTACCGGTGGCATCAAAATTTATATCCGCCATTGTTTCGCTAAAGACACCGTCTCCCAGAGAATCAGTAATAAACGCTACTGCTTGCTCAAAGGTACTGTCCCAGTCGTTTGCAACATTATCGACGAGGTTTTTAATGGCATCCTCCCAGGTTTGCCCCTGTCGCTCCGTCGAATTACAGGTGACACACCATGCCGCTGGGCCCATACGGTCGTCGAAAAATGTGCCTGTCCAGGCACTAGGGGGTAACCCATTTTGTTCAAATACATCATGGTGATATTCTCGAATATTATCAGCTGTAATAGGCTCCCATCCATTTTCCTTTCTGAGATCACTATCGGCCTCCATCAACTCACGCATGATTTTGTCACGGTCGAGGGTTACACCAGACTCCTGCGCCTTGTTCTCCATAAAGTTATTGGCGTACTGCCCCCAGAACCCCGTGTCAGTGGCCGCTTCATAGGCAAGATTGCCGTAGTCATGGCCGTTGGCGGCCAGCGTGCTGTAATAGTCAGCGGCATTTCCCGCCTGTACGTAGGACTGAAGTTGTGAAATGGTTTCCTGCGAAAGACTCATTTTGGTATCTCCTGTTTTGCGTTATTTTCAAATCGATCAATGAATTTAATGACACGCTCGTCTATCGTTTCCCATTGAGAAAGATCTCCTTTGGAAAAGCTGTAGCGTATAGTCACATGCTTTGAATATTCGATATTTGTATGACAACCAGGATTTACATGTTTGCCTTTAGGCGAACATGTAACCCAGTAAAAGCTGCCATCACGTTTATGTGCTATATACATATCGTCGCCTGTAACCAATGGCGGACGAAGTTGTCGAAGCACAAGGCCGTGTGGGCCTGGGTAATCCTCTATCACTGCTTTCCGTTCGGGAAAATATTTCCCTTCAGAAAAAACGCCATGTATTTTACGTTGGTAGGTCTCCTGGCGCGTCATGGAAGTGCTAGTGGTTCTACTTCCTGGTATTGCATGCTCACGAAGAAGGAGTCTTATCTTTCGCTTGCTTCCCGGATTATCGAAAATATGCTCATTAGATTTCGTTCTCGGTGAAAAGTCAGGTAATAAAGCATAAATATTTACCCCCTGCGCCTTCCCTCCCTTCCAGTCTTCGCGCGACCAGATATGATTTTGAGGGATGGCGAAAATTTTGTCGCCAATTTCCAGTCGTACCAGTCGGGGGCTCGTCGATGTCCCATAACCGATATCGAGTCGTTTTCCCGTTTCATAGGATGCCCAGATGCCAAAGCCAATGACTAAGAGAAAACCCATCGTTAAAACTCCAGCGATAGCAAAGAGCCATTTAAAAAACGTCTTCATGCCGTTTCTATCAATAATGGCAGGCTGTTTTCTTTATCCGACTTCATCAAATTTATTTTAATCATGTTTTTAACACTCGCCATATTATCCCAATGCTTATCGAATAATCTTTGCATCATCTTTCCTTTATGCTCTCATCCTGATACTGCATTAACGGGCTAAGGATGTATTCAATCAAATAACGTTTGCCGGTTTTTACTTCTACGGTCACATTCATGCCCGGCACGAGGTCTATCAATTTATCACCAGCACCAATGACAGACGCTTGCAGGCTAACTTTTGCTTTGTAAATAAGCCCACGTTCTTCATCCGGAACCGCATCGAATGAAAGATTAACCACTTCGGCATCAAGCACACCGTATTTAGTAAACGGAAAGGCTTCGACTTTCACCTCTGCTACTTGCCCTTTCTCGACAAAACCGATGTCTTTATTGGCTACCCACGCCTCAACTTCAAGCTGCTTGTTTCCTGGCACAATGGTCATGATCGGTTGAGCTGGCGTTACGATGCCGCCGATGGTGTTAATCTCCAGTTGGTTCACGACACCATCTACCGGAGAGGTGAGCAGTTGCAACTTCTGACGATTGTTGGTTTTCTGTAGCTCTTTTTCTATCGACGCTGTCTTTTGGTTGAGTTCCGAAATTTTTGTATAGCGCTCTTTCTTGATCTCGGCGGTTAGCGCAGCAATCTGATCATTAATGGCTTTGATATTGGCACCTATTTCATCAAGCCGATATTTCTGAGCTGCCAGGTCTTGTTCCTGAGAAATGCGCGTTTCTTCTACCTCCAGATACACCAGCTCAGGAGAGAGCTCCTTATCTGATAAGTTTTTGAGAGATGCAGCGCGCCGACTCACAATAGGCAATGTTTTCTCAAGCTTGATTACCATATTCTGTGTCGCGGCCAGTTCTGCTTCTTTAGACTTTATTTGATTGTAAAACGATGAGAGTTCGAATTTGAATCCGTTCACTTCACTTTGCAGAAGTTGCCGGTGGGTTTCCATGCCATCCTCACTAATGCCATCAATAGCTGAAATTTGACTGATATCGTATGCAATTTTTCTGTCTGTGAAGTCTAACTTTACCAGCACTTTATGGCGCTGGATCTCCAGCCTGGTTTGCCGCAGCTCGTTCTCTAGTTGTGATTTATCAGCGCTGCTATCTGTGCTGTCCAACGCGATCAGCGGCTCACCTTTGTTTACTTTCTGCCCTTCCCGTACATAGATTTTCTTTACTACCCCTATTTCCAGTGGCTGAATGGTTTTAATGTTGCCAGCGGTAATGATTTTTCCTTGCGCGGTGGCGACGATGTCCACTTGTCCGAGGCAGGCCCAGGCCACAGTAATAATCACCAATAACACAACCGACCAGATAACAGTCCTTCCGATGGGTGACGGCGGTGAGTCTTGCACTTCCAGCACCGCTGGAAGGAATTCATACTCGTGGTTATTGTTAGTACGTTTAAACATGTTTGCTGTCTCGCTGCTCATCTTGCCCAGAAGACAGTGGGGGCTTTGGCACGGGCCGTAACCCCGGTTTTATCTGTTGGCCAGTCTGGACATGAGCAGGTGCTTCACCCTGTTGTATGTTGTATAGGTGGGCATACACGCCGTTATTTTTTATCAAATGGTGGTGAGCCCCTTGCTCGATAATCTGCCCTTTATCCATGACGATGATTCGATTACTGTTCCGTACCGCGCTTAAGCGATGAGCAATGACAATCACTGTTCGTCCCTTACAGATGGCTTGCATATTCTGCTGGATGATCCGTTCTGACTCATAATCCAGCGCACTGGTTGCCTCATCAAAAATGAGAATGCGTGGATTGGTCACCAATGCACGTGCTATCGCAATACGTTGTCGTTGACCACCGGATAGATTACTGCCGTATTCACCAACTAGGGTGTCATACCCCTCTTTGAGTTCGAGAATAAATTCATGCGCGCCGGCCAGTTTTGCGGCCTGTATGATCGCCTCCATAGGCAGAGCTGGATCACGCAGTGCAATGTTATCGCGGACTGATTTATTGAAGAGGAAGTTTTCCTGCATCACAACGCCAATTTGGCGGCGTAGCCAGGCGGGCTCCATCAGTGCGAGATCAACACCATCAATCAAAACACGGCCACTTTCTGGAACATAAAGCCGCTGTACCAGCTTGGTCAGGGTGCTTTTCCCAGAGCCAGAGCGTCCAACGATGCCCAGTACTTCACCCGGCACTATCTCCAGCGAGACGCGTTTCAGAACCTCTGGCGCATCTGATTGATAGCGGAATACCACCTGGTCAAAGGTGATTTTTCCTTCAATATTCGGCAGTGAGGCGCGGTTTGGATTGTAACCGGGCTCTTTTGGCGCATTAAGGATATCGCCCAGCCGTTGGACCGAAATACCGGCTTGCTGAAAATCTTGCCACAGCTGGACAAGGCGAAGAATGGGCGAGCTAATTCGACCAGCCAGCATATTAAACGCCACCAGTTGGCCGACACTTAGATCACCGCTAATCACCAGTTTTGCGCCAAACCAGAGAATCAGTACATAGGTAATTTTATTAATATAGCCAGCCACTTGACTGGCGATATTACCGAGGTTATCCGCTTTGAAACTTGCTTTGACATAACCTGCCAACTGCTCTTCCCATCGGCGGTTCATCTGCGGCTCAACGGCCATGCATTTTAGCGTTTCGGCACCATTGATGGATTCCACCAGGAATGCCTGGTTTTCAGCACCACGATTAAATTTTTCATCCAGACGACTTCGTAAAATGGGTGTTATGATGATGGAGAGGATGATATACAAGGGTATTGATCCCAATACAACCCATGTCAGCGTTGGGCTGAGATAATACATCACGGCAAAAAAGACGACGGTAAATGCCAGGTCGACTACCAGGGTTAGGGCAGAGCCAGTAATAAAACTTCGGATGCTTTCTAGCTCTCTGACACGCGCCACGGTTTGCCCTGTCTGCCGCGCTTCAAAGTAGCTGATGGGCAGTGCGAGCAGGTGCTTAAACAGCTTGGCGCCCAGCTTCACATCGATACGCTGGGTGGTGTGTGAAAACAGGTAGGTGCGTAGGCCGCCAAGAAAGACCTCAAACGTGGAGACCACAATCAGGCCAAATATCAGCACATCAAGCGTGGTTAGCCCTTTATGTACTAGTACTTTATCGATGATGGCCATAAAAAATAGCGGCGTGACCAGCGCGAGAATTTGTATAAAAAACGATGCCAGCAGCACTTCACCAAACAGTTTTTTATATTTCAGGATTTCAGGGATAAACCAGCTGAAATCGAATTTTCTGAACTCATCAAGAATGCCCGCACGTCGGGTAAACATAATGACATTGCCTGACCAGGCTTCCTCGAATAATTCCCTACTCAGGCTTTGAGGTCTTTTTTCTAATGGGTCCTGAATCAGTACCTGGTCATTATCCAGTTTCGCTAAAATGAAGAAGTGGCCATCTTTATGTTCAGCAATGAGAGGAAGCTGGAGTCTGTCGAGCCGGTTTTTTTGCGGGGTTGTTTCCTTAGCCTTGAGGCCAAGCAGCTTAGCAGCGCGCAGAATGTCATTGGTGGTGAAGTGCTCTCCTGAGCGCCCGAACTCGTGTTGAAGCTGTCTGGGATCGCAGGGGAGGCCATAGAAACGTGCGAGAATGAGCAGGCAAGCGCTTCCCGTATCGATTTTTTCTGATGTATTGATAGCGTGGGGCACAACACGATTCCTCTTGTCAGATTTTCCGGTATGGGCCGGGGTCTGTTGAGGTTTCATCTGTGCCACGGTGCCACCTGAAAAGGCGGCTGGCCAGAGGCAATCGGCAGGGCTGGACGCTGTATAGACAGCTGCCGGGATTTAGCCCTGTTAACGACAGGGTGTTTTTCGATGATTTGGTCATTAAACGACACTCCAGATACTCAAGCGCTACACCTTACTGAGCCCTTCACTGGATCTGGCAGACAGGAAATTACTTGTTAAATGTGAAACTTAACATATGTTTCAAACGAGGGCACCCTGGGTAATTTTACAGTTGACAATATTCAATATAATTTATTAGTTCTATTATGTTTTCTACTGTGCTGAATAGTGACAAAATTTTATGATCAGCTTTGAGCGACTACTTGCGCCTTAACCAATGTTCATTCTGGAATAGTCAATTGGGTGCAGAAAAGAGATGCCAAATATTGATGTGCATAGTGAATTAAGCGCTTGTACTGACTTTTGTGATCAACTGATTAACTCGGGTTCAGGCTGTCAATCCTTCTCAACGTGGCGAGATAAGTTAAGCGGGCTCTTTATCTAAGCACTCAAATCCAATTTAGTGTGAAGAGGTATTGCTTAAATGGTGAATGGTGATTTCTGGAGAGCAGTTGATGCGGGCATCAACGAGTGAAGCGCCAGCGGTCACGTAAGGTGTAGCCGAGCATGTGATGATGTTTCCATACCCCTGACAGAGTATGTATGTATATGTGGGCAGATGACGTTACAGTAAACGGGGGTGCTTCGCTACTATGCAGTTTAAAGAAGGGTGATTATTCACCCTTCTTTAATATTACTTCATGTCGCTAATTCGCTTGCTTACTGATTTGTGCGTCTTGCGTGAACATCGCGTCGATGGGCGTTTTCAGCGGCGAGCTGCTGTGAGTGCATATAGCTGTAGTCGATCAATAGAGCAGCGAGTGCCAGGATGGCTAATACGATGCCGGATACCACTGCATTCACGGTTGCTGCCATTATGCCAGCGAATCCAAACAACCATGGTGATGCGATTAGTAGTGCAGCCAATAGCAGGTTGATCCACTCCTCCCAGGGGAGATGGTTACTAAGGCCTAGTTGTGCAGTGAGAAAAACCGTACAGCCGATGGCAATCATCACAATACTTGCGCTGCTGACATCAAAAAACCCTAATGCAAAAGGTGATGCCAGCAGCCAGGTTGCTAATAGTAGTTCTACCGGGTCGAGCCAGTTTTCAGCGGAGATATCTGAGTTGAACATGTCGAACCTCCTTCAATAGTAATAATAAGTGCTTTTCCATTAAGAGGAATAATAAGGAAGTCTGGTTCGATGTTCAGTGATAAAGTCACCGAGCTAAAAAATATCAGTTGGATAGTGTTTAGATATTAAACGGTGCGCTCTGAGTAGACGGCATACTTATTGCCATTGGGGCTATCGTGATGAGGTATTACACAGGTGGTGGATTGTAATCTCAGGTGGGCAGTTGAGGCGTGCATCGACCACTGATGAGCCACAGCCGCGTGAGGTGTAGCCGACCATCTGGTGATATTTCCACTGCCCCGAACAGTAGGTGTGTGGGCAAGTGACATTGCAATAGATCGGCTTGCCGCCTGGCAGGCAGATCTGCCCACCGTGGGTGTGCCCACAGAGCATCGCGTCGAATTCGGCATAAGCGGCATGTTTATAAATTTCAGGTGTGTGCGACAGGAGAATTGAGGGCGCATCAGCGGGAATTGAGAACGATGCTTTCTCAATATTATCCATGCGGAAGTAATGAGCGTCATCGACGCCAGCAAGCCAGAGGGTGCTGTGGTTATGTGTGATCTCAACATGCTCATTCATCAGTAGTTGAATCCCCATTGCTTCCAGCTCTGACGTCATCAGTATTGAGTCATGATTGCCAAGCACGCTGTAGATCGGCGTTTTTATGTGCGAGCTTACTTTCTTCATACCATTGATCGCGGCTGTGTAGTCGCCATATGTTTTGGCACGATAGTCACCTGTGATCACGCAGATATCATAATCAACCGCTTTGATTGTATCGATCAGTGCATCGCTCATACCGGGTGAGATGTCCAGGTGCAGGTCGCTAAGGTGTAGTAATCTGAGCCCCTCAAGTGCTGTCGGTAATCTGTAAATGGGTAATGTGTTGTGCAAAATCTTGATGTCGAGCACATTTCGCTGAGCGCGCTGATAGCTGAATGAGAACCGCAGGCAGTTACGAATCAGGCTATGCATGGATGCCCAGTTTTCAATGTTAAGGAATTTAAGCCCTTGCCCGGTAATGCGCGCCCCGTATTCGGTTTCGATTCCCAGGCGTTGTTTTAGGTGTAAGTGGCCAACTCGCTGTGCGAGGCTGCTTAGCTCATCAGGTATTTCACCGGCTTTGTATATGTTCTCTTGATCCATTCGCAGCGTATTTTTTCTGTGAGAATTGACTGTAAGCGATTGATGGTAGCTAATTTATAATGAAAAAGTAACATGTTATTTGCATCGCGTGTTTGCACCGCTCACCACGCACATAGTTCACCATTAGTGTAGCGTATTATCCTGTATAGCAAATGTATTTAGCTAGTGGGTTAATAACGATGATCATTATATGTTTTTAAAAATCGCACTCATCTTGTCTGGCTGGAGGAGATAACTGTGAATGAGTAGAAACGTGCAACGAATCACATTTGTTCACAAGATTTAGATCAATACTACAACGCATCAACTAACCCAGTAATGTTTACAAGGAGAATGCGATGAACACATCAACATATGAGTTTTCAGCTGAAAACGTGGCGGTTAATGAACGTGCATTGCGTACCATTTTCGGCATGGGATTGTTAATTCTGATTATCATAGGCGTTTTTATTACGCCATCAATGATCTTTGGTCTATCAATACTTTCTATTTATCTAGTCATAACAGCAATTCTGGGAATCGACCTGATTTATAGCCTGGTCGCATGGCTAACACAGGCGCTAACCTTTTCTCGAAAGGAAGAGGACCTGGTCTTCGCGTGACTATACCGTCAATAAATATTAACAGAGCCATAATCCCTGGCTCTGTTAACTTACATATAAATTCAGAATCATAAAGGGGGAGCGTGAGTACGCTCCCTTTTTTATCTTACTGCCAGATACCTTTGAGTGTGTTCATAACACCTTCGCCACCACTGGATTTGACATAGTCCAATATCACGGGAACGAACTTACCAGTCATCTCTGGGCTCAGCCCTAACTTGGAGAAACTATCGGCAACACTTGCCAGACCGGTGGCCTTTTCAGCGCCTCCACCCATCATGCCGCCCAGCTTCTCGGTCAGCCCCGAGCTTTTCGGTGCCGCAGCCAGTATGGAATCCATTCCGGGAACGGAGTCACTGACTGCTGCAAAGTCACTGTCACTTAATGCCTGCTTGGCCATGCCAAACAGCGCGCCGGAGCCGCCCATTGCCTGATCGTTTGTTACGCCTAACTGGCTTGTTAACGCACTAATCAGTCCCATGGTGGAGGATGATCCAGAGTCAGATTCACCGCTTAATCCGGGGATAGAAGAGCAGGCGCTGACAATCATGATTAGTGCCGAAAAAATAGATGCTTTCAAAATATTATTCTTCACAGTTTTTCCTATACTTACTTGATGAGCTAATAGGATACCCGCTTTCGCAAATATCATCACCAGAAAATAGTAATGTTGAGGTCGGTGTGCTTAAAAATGGGGCTTTAGTCCGTATTGAAGTATAGGACTTTGGTGAAGGTATCTATTGCTATATCAGAGCCGGGCCTATGATGGATTTAGTTAGGCAGATAGATTCTGACGCGACTATTATTTTTTCTCTTCTGATTTTTTTAGTTCTGTTTTAAGTTGATCCTTCCGGTACTCAATTCGAGCCCTTGCGCCGGCATCTGAGGTCTGTAAATGATCAAGGGCAATATCGAGTTGTTCCAGACTGCTGTGTGTTAAGCCCATAAAATAATAGTACTCCGCTAACGCTTCATGTGAGGCGGAGAGGTTTTTATTGAGATGTTCGCTTTGAGCGAGCAGTTTGTAAAGCTGAGGGCTGCGTGGATGGCGCCTTAAGTGATCGCGCAGTAAGGCGTTAGCCTGTTTAGCCTTCCCCTGTTTGATCAGAATGACACTGTGAAGTGATGTTAGCGCGTGGTGATGAGGAAATATTTCCAGGTTTTTATCACAAATGGCAGCCGCTAGAGAGAGGTCGCCTGCCGAGTAAGCGATGTTGGCAGCGGCCACCTGGTAGTTCATCCGTTCTGGCTCCTGCTTAATCAATATATTTATCTGTTCCATCGCCTGCTGGTGTTTACCGGCCTTTGCCAGGCTCAGGGCGTAGCCGTAGCGATAGATATTTTTTTGCGGTGTTTCTTTGGCTAACAGGTTTTTAAAATGAGCGATGTTTTTCTCGCTGTCACGGCTGCCTAGCACTGCTATTTTAGTCTTGATTAAGTGGTAGTGTGTTTGATCGATCTGTTTAGCCGACGGGTATTGGTCTGCGCGATTGCGTGTGTCTGATACACGTGACAGCGTGAGGGGATGCGTGCGCAGGAATTCGATGCTTTGGCTGTCATAGGCCTTGTTATGACGATAGAGGCGCTCAAAGAACGACGGCATCCCTTGCGGGTCAAAGTGACTTGATGCCAGTAGCGACATGCCGAGACGATCCGCCTCTTTTTCATTTTGGCGGGTGAAGTTGATGCGTGTCTGCGTGCTGCTAGCCAGCGCGGTGGCTAATGCGGCGCTGGCCATAGCAGAATCCTGACTGGCCAAAATGATCGCAGCGATGATGGCTGCCGTAGTTGGCACCGCACTCTCCTGAGAGGCTTCAAAGGCGCGTGCCAGATGCCGTTGTGTGACATGGGCGATCTCATGCGCGACGACTGATGCCAGTTCGCTTTCCGTTTCAGAGGTCATGATGAGCCCAGTATTAATGCCGATATGGCCACCGGGGCCAGCAAAGGCGTTGATGGTTGAATCATTAATCACAAAAAAGTGGAACTGCTGCTGGCTGTTGCTATTGGTGGTGAGGCGTTCACCCAGTGAGGTGATGTAGCTTTCGATTTCGGGATCGCTAACGATATCGAGCGCACCACGAAGGTTGCGCATAAACGCAGAGCCTAGCTCGTTCTCTTCAGTGAGTGAAAGATAGGACTCGGAGGTGTCGCCAATATCCGGTAGCTCAAGCGCCTGTGTGGCGGGTTGAGCGAGCAGCAGTGAAAGCAGCGCGACGATACTGTATCGCAGGCGCGCTGGCTTTCTTTTTTTTTCAGGATATATTTGCAAGTGGTGCTTCACTCTCTAAAACCTGGGTCTGACGATCGATTATCCCTTTGAGAAAAGGGCCGGTGACCGAGGCCGGGTTGTTGGCAACATCATTCGGTGTACCCGTCGCGACAATCACGCCGCCCTTGTCGCCACCTTCGGGGCCGAGATCAATGATCCAGTCGGCGGTCTTGACCACGTCCAGGTTGTGTTCAATGATGACGATGGTATTGCCCTGGTCGCGTAGGCGATGCAGTACTTTCAATAACTGTTTAGTGTCGTGAAAGTGCAGCCCGGTGGTAGGCTCATCCAGAATGTAAAGGGTGCTGCCAGTGTCGCGCTTTGAAAGCTCGCGCGATAACTTCACGCGCTGCGCTTCACCGCCAGATAGTGTTGTCGCATTTTGCCCTAGCTCAATATACGACAGGCCAACGTCGATCAATGTTTGTAGTTTGCGTTTAATCACTGGCACTGCGCTAAAAAATTCAAGCGCTTCATCGATCGGCATCGCCAGCACTTCATGGATGTTTTTACCCTTGTATCTAACCTCGAGTGTTTCGCGGTTGTAACGTTTGTTTTTACAGACATCACACGGCACATAGGTATCGGGCAGAAAGTGCATCTCAATCTTGATTGCGCCGTCACCCTGGCAGGCCTCACAACGGCCGCCCTTCACGTTAAAGCTAAAGCGTCCCGGTGTGTAGCCACGTGAACGCGCCTCCTGTGTGCCGGCAAAGAGTTCACGAATCGGCGTGAACAGGCCGGTATAGGTCGCGGGGTTAGAGCGTGGTGTGCGGCCAATCGGGCTTTGATCGATGTTGATTACTTTGTCGAGCTGGTCGAGCCCTTCAATCTTGTCACACGGTGCCGGGTCATGGCTGCCTTCGTTGATCGCCAGTGCCGCATGGCTATAGAGCGTATCGTTGATCAATGTCGATTTACCCGAACCCGAGACGCCAGTGATGCAGCACATCAAGCCCAGTGGAATCGAGACATCGACAGATTTAAGGTTGTTGCCGCTTGCGCCAAAGATTTTCAATTGTCTTTCTGGGTCGCTCGGCACGGTCTGTTCTGGAATGTCGATGCACTGCACACCGGTGAGGTACTGGCCGGTCAGTGAATCGGTCGCTGCCATGATATCTGCCGGTGTGCCCTGGGCGATGATCTCACCGCCGTGAGTACCCGCGCCGGGACCGATGTCGAGTACGTGATCGGCCGCACGAATTGCATCTTCGTCATGCTCAACTACGATCACGGTATTGCCAAGATCACGTAGGTAGGTGAGTGTCTGTAGCAGGCGATCATTGTCACGTTGATGCAGACCAATCGATGGTTCATCAAGCACATACATCACGCCGACGAGGCCTGCGCCGATCTGACTGGCAAGGCGAATACGTTGTGTCTCGCCACCAGATAAGGTGCTGGCAGTGCGGTTGAGTGCGAGATAGTCGAGGCCGACATTCACCAGAAAGCCAAGGCGCTGATTGATCTCTTTCACGATCTTGTCGGCGATCTCGCCGCGCCAGCCGGGCAAGTGTAGTTCGCTAAAAAACTGATGGGCACGTCCCACCGGCATTGAGGTCACTTCCGGCATGGTGGTGTCGGCGACAAAGACGTTGCGTGCTTCGGTGCGCAGGCGGGTGCCGCCACAGCTACTGCACGACTGGTTGCTGATGTATTTGGCCAGCTCTTCGCGTACGACGTTTGATTCTGTTTCGCGGTAACGTCGCTGCATGTTGGGGATGATCCCCTCAAAGCTATGGCTGCGTAGTTGGCTGCCGCCGCGTTCATCAAAATAGGTGAACTCAATCTCTTCGTCGCCACTGCCATACAGGATAATGTCGCGGGTTGACTTCGGCAGGTCGGCAAACGGGGTGTCGAGATCAAACTCGTAATGTTTCGAGAGTGCGTTAAGTAACCTTGAATAGTAGGTGTTGCGTTTATCCCAGCCGCGGATTGCACCAGCAGAGAGACTCAGTTCGGCTTGCGTGACGACGCGTTCGGGATCGAAAAATTCCATGATCCCAAGACCATCACAGGTCGAGCAGGCACCAGCCGGGCTATTAAAGGAGAAGAGTTTTGGCTCAAGATCGGAGATGCTATAGCCACAATGTGGGCAGGCAAACCTGGCCGAAAAGAGTAGCTCCTTACTGCTGTTTTCAGCCTCATCCATAAAGGCCACTTTCACGATCCCTTCGGTGAGATGCAAGGTGGTCTCTATCGACTCTGCCAGGCGCTGCTGGATATCGGCACGTACTTTAAAGCGATCGATGATCACCTCAATGGAGTGCTTTTTATGCAGATCAAGCGCTGGCGGTTTTTCGAGTTCGACGATCTCACCATCGATGCGGGCGCGGATGTAACCCTGCGCGCGCAGCTCTTCGAGTAGTTGAGTGTGCTCACCCTTGCGGTCACGCACCACGGGTGCAAGCAGCATCATCCTCGAACCTTCCGGCAGCGCGAGGATGTGATCGACCATCTGGCTCACGGTCTGCGCCGCTAGCGCTTGATTGTGCTCCGGGCAGCGTGGTTCGCCGGCGCGCGCAAATAGCAGTCGCAGATAATCGTAGATCTCGGTGACAGTACCCACAGTGGATCGCGGGTTATGCGAGACCGTTTTCTGTTCGATTGAGATCGCAGGCGACAGTCCCTCTATATGATCGACATCGGGTTTTTCCATCACCGACAGAAACTGGCGTGCGTAACTGGAGAGCGACTCCACGTAACGGCGCTGCCCTTCGGCGTAAATCGTGTCAAACGCGAGCGAAGATTTACCCGAGCCGGAGAGGCCTGTGATAACAATCAACTGGTTACGCGGGAGATCAACGTCAATATTTTTTAGATTATGGGTGCGAGCCCCACGAATCTGAATGGTGTCCATGCAATGTTCCTACATCTAAGCTAACCTGCTAATATACACCTTTTTAGCGCGTCGAAGGCAAAACAGTTCCATGATCCATACAGATATGACCCCGATTGAAAAGCGCGCAGCGTTCTCGCTTGCTGGCATCTTCTCCCTGAGGATGATGGGGTTATTTATGATCCTGCCGGTCTTCGCGCTGTTCGCGACGGATATCGAAGGGGCGACGCCGATCATGATCGGTCTCGCGATCGGTATCTACGGCCTCACCCAGGCGCTGTTCCAGATTCCGTTTGGCATGATGTCGGATAAGTTTGGGCGCAAACCCATCATTGCAATCGGGCTGGTGATCTTTGCGATCGGTAGTGTCGTTGCCGCCACCTCCGACAGCATGATGGGCATTATCATTGGTCGAGCTTTGCAGGGCAGTGGCGCGATCGCTGCGGCGGTGATGGCGCTGGCGGCGGATCTCACCCGCGAAGAACATCGCACCAAGGCGATGGCCGTGATCGGCATGAGTATCGGCCTGTCGTTTACTGCATCGCTGGTACTAGGGCCAATGCTGAACGGCGTGATCGGTGTGCCGGGTATCTTCTGGATGACCGCAGTGCTGGCGATTGGTGGCATCTTTGTATTGAAGTTTGTGGTGCCAACCCCTGCGAAGAGTTCCTTCCATCGTGATGCCGAACCGGTGCCGGGCTACTTCATGAATGTATTGAAGGACAAACAGCTACAACGTCTTGATTACGGTATCGCCTCGCTGCATGTGATTTTAACCTCCACCTTTATCGCGCTACCGTTTGCACTGCGTGATTACGCCGGTCTTGAAGTGGCGCACCACTGGTATGTCTACCTGCCAGTGTTGTTGCTATCGCTGGGTGCCTCGATTCCGTTTATCATCATCGCTGAAAAGAAACGCAAGATTAAAGAGGTCTTCGTCGTCGCGATTATCGGCATCGCGGTTGCGCAGCTAGGACTGGTCTTCTTTTACGATTCACTGGTGGCGATCTGCCTGCTGCTGGCCTGTTTCTTTATCGCCTTTAATACACTGGAAGCGTTGTTGCCATCATTGATTGCCAAGTTTTCACCGGCGGACAAAAAGGGCACTGCGATGGGCGTTTACTCCACCTCGCAGTTTCTGGGTGCCTTTGTCGGTGGTCTGCTGGGTGGCGCGATTTATGGCTGGTTTGGCCTGCCGGGTGTCTTTTTCTTCTGCACCGCAGTAGCAGGTGCGTGGTTCTTCGTTGCGCGAAGCATGGAGACCCCGCGCTTCCTCGCCAACTTTATGTTGCATGTGGGTGGCATTCCAGAAGACCAGATTGAAAAGCTTGAGTATGATCTGATACAGGTAAAAGGCGTTGCGGAAGCACTTTATGTAGCGGAAGAGGGCGCAGCCTATCTGAAGGTTGATAACCGCGAGCTGGATGGCGATGCGCTGGAAGGTTTTGTTGAGCAGATCGATGATTCAGAATTAGGCACCGCGAAAGATGGTGCAGCAGACGACGCACACAAGCGTGTGCCTCAAAATTAATTGAAAACGAAATAGTTAAACATCACAATCCCCCGAGAATAGAACGGGGTAACCTAATGTGGGAGAGCAGTAATGGCAAGAGGCGTAAATAAAGTAATTATAGTGGGTAATCTGGGCAAAGACCCTGACGTGCGTTACATGCCAAGTGGTTCAGCGGTGACTAACGTTACGATCGCCACCAGCGAATCATGGAAAGACAAACAGTCCGGTGAGAAGCAGGAGCGCACCGAATGGCACAACGTGGTCTTCTTTAACCGCCTGGGTGAGATCGCCGGCGAATACCTGAAAAAAGGCTCAAAGGTCTATGTAGAAGGCAGTCTGCGCACCCGTAAATGGCAAGACAAAACCAGTGGGCAAGATCGTTACTCCACTGAAATCGTCGCCAGCGAAATGCAGATGCTCGATAGCAAAGGTGGCGGTGGTAGTTATGGCGGTGGCCAAAGCCAGAATCAAAATCAGGGTGGCGGCAGTGCGCCGAGCAATCAAAGTTCAGCGCCAGCACCCGCGCAGGGATTTGATGACTTTGATGATGATATCCCGTTCTAGAGCGTTTGTTGCTTAGATCAGTGAATATTAAAAAAGGCCTGTTTATCAGGCCTTTTTTTGTTTCTGGGGTTTCCTTGTCTAGTTGGAGTATTTCAAACCTTTTATCCTGGTTAGAACCCGTATATATTGAGTGTTTTATTTTGAGAGTGCAGGAGTCAGTGGTGGAGAGGGCGTTGCTCAACCGGTTAACCGATATCCCCAATATCGGCAAAGCGATGGAAAGAGAGCTTCATCTGCTCGGCATCAACCATCCTGCTGATCTGGTTGGCAGAGATCCTTACCTGCTTTACGAAATGTTGTGTGAAGTAACGCAAGTGAGACACGATCCCTGTGTTTTGGATGTGTTTATCTCGGCGGTTAGATACATGGAGGGTGGGCCGCCGAAAAAGTGGTGGGAGTTTACTGAGGAGAGGAAAAAGAGGCTTGAGGGGTATGAGTAGGTTTAAAACTCTGAAGGGTTCAAAACGATCCTAAGCGGACGAGGGGCTTGTATCTATGTAGGGTGTGCAAACGGCTTATTGTTTGCGCACCAGGCTTTGCGGAGCAACACGAATTGTTTGACGGTGGATTTAATGAGCGAAAAGGGGGCTTTAGTCCCTTCAGGCATCGCCGTAAAACATGCGAAATCTGCGTATTAGATTGCAATGTGCAGTCTAATTATAGTTATGTGAATAAGGAAGTACATGCGAGCTTTTAGCGATCTTGAAAAACAGTTGATTCATCGAATGATTGAGCTTGACAATAAGTCAGGCTCATTGAATGTACTAGGTAATATTCTTGATTCTTTCTATGGAAAGTCACACCTTCCTGATCACTGTTATGTCGAACTTAAATCACCAAAAGATGTTTCTATACAAATAAGAGACGAAGCATTAGCAGAGAAAGGATTAGATTGGATAAGGAGTGTTGATAGTGAAATATCTAAAAAACTACTTATTGTTGTTGCTCTGTTCGAATATTTGGAAACACAGAAACTTGTCTATTTTGTGGGCGATCTTGATCTAGATAGCCTGGGTGAAGTGTGGGCTGATACCAAATACACTAGATGTGAGTTCTTAGATGATGACCTAAAACCATTAATATACAAATACTCAAGAAGAAAGATATTTGTTTTAGAGACGTTGCGCGTATTTGTTAACAATGGTTTCAATACTGACGAAGAAATAAGACACGATAAAGAAGTATCGTCAATTTTTGAGCAATTGAGATTCACACGAATTGCTCTCGGTATGACAATAGTTGGCCTTATAATATCCATTATGGTTCCAGTATTAGTCACCTCTGCAATAGATATTAAAAATGACCTAATTGTTACCGAGCTTAACGAGAAGACGATTACAGAGACAAGAGACTTGATAAAACAAGGGGTCACCCCCTTGACTAAGGAGCTTATTAGAACTCAGGGAAAATTAGATGAGGTCTCAACCTCGATCAAACAAGCCAGTAATGATAGCTCTGTAAATATGCAGAAATCTTCTCAGGCTATAAGTGTAAAACTTGACGAACTGTCTAAATCTATAACCGACTCAGTTAAGTCAATCGAAGAGTCTTTGGTACAATCACATAACAAGAAAATCCAGCCGACCGCTAAAAGCGGCGGCTGATTTTGGCGTTATGTTTTTCTAGTAATTGCCCGATGTAATGGAGGTTAAGGTTTGAAAATTGAATCAAAAGATACAGATGTTGAAAGCTTATTAGATGGCAGCTACTTCTATATCCCGAGATTTCAACGGCCCTATTCGTGGGATGTTGACAATATCAACGATTTTTGGTTTGACATTATTGCAAATCAAAGTGATGACTATTTTATCGGATCTATGGTTGTCTTTAAAAAGTCAAAGCAGCTATTTGGAGTTGTTGATGGCCAGCAGCGTTTAACAACTATAACTATTCTGCTATGCGTCATACGGGATGAATTTCTTCAGTTAGAGGGTGGTGATTTTGCTAAAGGAGTGCATCAACTGATAGAGAGAAAAGACAGAAGCAACCAGAATGAATACGTATTAAAAACAGAAACATCCTTCCCTTATTTTCAAGAGCATATCCAGAAGTTTGATGAAGAAGTAGATATTGAGGTTGATGTAAGGGTTGAAGAAAAGAATCTTGAGAACGCACATCTTCATTTCAAGAAGCTCGTTGACGACACTCTGAGTTCAGTAGACCAAGACACATTGATTGCAGAAGATGAAAAATCAGATATAAAGATAAAAAAACTTCTCGCTCTCAGAGATTCGGTTCTCAATTTAAATCTTATATTCATCACGCTTGAAAACGAAGACGATGCTTATCTGATTTTTGAAACGCTAAACACAAGAGGTAAAGATCTAGCCCTAACTGATCTAGTTAAAAACCATTTTTCAAAGCATTTGAAATCTAAGGGCGAAGTAGGTCATGCTAAATTAAAATGGCAACAAATGCTTGAAACAATAAATAATTCATCAGCAGATATATCATCTGATAGTTTTATTTATCATTTTTGGGCTTCCCGCTACCAATCAGTCCCTCTTAAAAAGCTATTTCCTGTGTTTAAGAAGGAAGTAAAAAAGGCAAAGGCAAAGGATTATTTAAACAACTTATTAAGTGATTCAAAAATTTATCGCGCTATTCATGAGACAAGTTATGAGTGGGGGAAAAATGAGGCCGAAGTAGCCAAGTCATTATCTGCTTTACAATTATTCAAGCTTTCGCAACCCACCCCTGCAACTTTATCTCTTGTAAGAGCCTATAAGGATAAAAAAATAAAATACGCAAAATTAAGAGACACAATAAGTTCTATCGAGAAATTTCACTTTATTTTTACCGCTATAACATCTTCACGATCATCCGGTGGAATCTCTGCAATGTATTCTTCTTTCGCAAAAAAATTATTTGAATCGCAGGATTCACAAAAAGCTAGTGACGAAATAGCTGATTTCACAGCAAAGCTTCGGAAAAAGTTGCCATCCTTAGATGAGTTTAAAGTTGCCTTCAAGGAGGTGGTATATACAAATTCTAATTCAAAACAAAAGAACTTAGTCAGATATATACTAAGAAATTTCTCTGAGTATCATTCATATAAATCCCCTGTTGATTTTGATGATTTAACAATCGAGCATTTGCAGCCTCAGTCAAAAATAGATAATAACGAATGGACAGAGCAAGTTGTTGGTAGTTTAGGGAATCTGCTCTTTTTAGATCAAAAGATGAATGGGGAATTAGACTCAATGAGCTTCCAGAGTAAGAAGGCTGTATTAGATAAAGCAGGTTATGATATCCCTGAATTTATTTATAAATCTGAAAGTTGGACTCCTGCCAAAGTAACTGAACATACAGATTTTATGGCAGTATTAGCATACAGCGAAGTATGGAAAATATAACAATGCAAATACACTCGGATGGAACCTCACCCGAAACCCGGGTCAGAGAGCAATTGTTCCTAATATACTCGGGCAGTAAGTAGCTTGGGCGGGGTGAAGCGCGATGAATTGTCATTACGAGGAGTGAAACGACGAAGTAATCTCTTAACTCAATTATTCGTATGGGGTCGAGATTGCCGCCCTAAAGGATTTGGACTTCCAGTCCGTCACGCTTTGCTTGTACCCAGAGGCACTTCCTGCGGTCGCCTGACAGATAAGGCAATGAATCAGAGGTTCCTTAGGGTAATCTGAGAGTATAAAGTCTACTTCTAACGCGATACAAAATTAAAACAAGAGAGCCTATTATGAAAATACTCATGGTACTAACATCACACGATCAGCTCGGCGATACTGGGCAAAAAACGGGCTTTTGGTTAGAGGAGTTTGCGACACCTTACTACCTGTTTAAAGATAGCAATGCAGAGGTTACGCTGGTATCACCTAAGGGTGGGCAACCACCGCTAGACCCAAACAGTGATGCGCCTGATTTTCAGACAGCAGCCACGGAACGCTTCAAGGCAGATGCTGATGCCCAGGCGGTGTTAGCCAATACGCTAAAACTATCAGACATTTCAGCGGATGATTTTGATGCGGTATTTTATCCCGGTGGGCATGGGCCGCTGTGGGATCTGGCAGAAGATCGTCACTCTATTGCCTTAATTGAAACGATGTATGCGGATGAAAAACCGGTTGCCGCTGTTTGTCACGCGCCTGCGGTTTTGCGACACACCATCACCGTGGATGGTGCTTCGTTAGTCAAAGGAAAGTCTGTGACGGGTTTTAGCAACACAGAAGAAGAGGCCGTTCAACTTTCAGCAGTGGTGCCCTTTATGCTGGAGGATGAGTTAAAGGCAAAAGGGGCAAATTATTCGAAGGCTGATGATTGGCAGGAATATGCGGTCACTGATGGCAACTTGATCACCGGTCAAAACCCGGCGTCGTCAGCGCTGGTTGCGAAGGCTGTGCTGGCGATGATCAAATAATAAATTCCTGTCAAAAGGGGGGCTTCCTTTGGACACGCGAAAACCGCTAGCCCGACCTGTATAGAATTTCTTATCACCTTTTCTTGTTGTTACAATTACGCCTTCATAAGCCCACTTTCCATATGCTTGGGGTTAAAGTGGCAATATAAATGTCGGCTTTTGCCCGGTCTGAGGCCGTTATCTATTCATCAGTAACAATGGTATCTAAACACTATGCAGGATGAGGCTAAGCGTAAGCAGTTTATACAGAACACCTTTAACACTGTTGCGCAGGACTATGGTCTCAGGGCGAGTCGTTTTTTTCATTTAAGCGGTGAACTCATGGCTGAGTTATTGGGGCTAGATGGCGATGAGTCGGTGCTGGATGTTGCATCGGGCACTGGTGCGGCGGCCCTGCCTCTGGCAAAGCTGTTGCCACAGGGGGCGGTCACTGCAGAGACTTCTGTTATCACCATGAATATGAAGGTGAAAGCAGCTGGATCTGATGATGTTTTCTGGATGGATAACTATGTTTTAACGATTGCAGTGGTTTCGGGCGGTGTGGATCTCACGATGTCGGGCAGGTTCTATCACCCAAGCCATGGCTATGTTGATATCAGCACATCTACGCCATTTCACTATGCTGGAACCAATCTATACCCATATCCTGGTGTGATGGTTGCGGCTGGTAGTAATGGTAGTACTGCGACCCTTACCTCGTTGTCGACCACAGAATATCAAATCGATATTCATACCGGCACTAGCGTTCATAGCAATACCGGCCTATGGGCTGAGCTGTAAACCAATCACTGGCCATTATCAGGAGGCTGTTTTTTTTCAGCCTCCGGCCAGTCTATATTCAGCGCGTAAGGGGCACAAAGCAGGCCGCCAATAAGCGGCAATGCATTGTGCCGTAGATAGTGAAATTAAGAAAAACCGGCAAAGGATGGTTGTGCTCGCTTCGTTTGGCATAATTACCTGCTTGATCACATGAATGATACCGTTGCTGGCTTTGATGTCAGTCTGAATAATATTGGTGTTATCCACCTTCACCTCAGCGGACATCCCCATTTAGTCAGCCAGGCTCCCGTATTATTCGCGTTCCACCAGCCAAACAAATTGATAAGGCTGCAAGGTGGTAGAAGGTAAAATGTCTGTAAGCTCAGTTTGAGTAACTAAATCAAACCAAGCCGGTTTGTCAGTTAACTCTGGGCGACCGGGAAGGCTAATTTCCTGTGGTGCAGAGGTAAGGTTATAGATGGCAAACAGCTTGCGCTGACTATTTCTATCGGTACGCATGAACGCAAACAGACTGTGATTGATCTCAATAACCTGCTGCGGGTTATCTGGATGGAAGCAGGTTTCATTGCTACGAATATCAATCAGCTGTTTTGTCCATTTGAAAACCTCACTATTAGGGGTATGAGGATTATCTAACAGCTCAGTTAAATCCTCATACCGCCAGCTCTTACGGTTAATCGAACGGGTTCTTCCCGTTACTTCGACACCTTGAAGGTCATTGGGTGTTGCCAGCAGGCTATGGATATAAATGCCTGGCACCCCTTGCAGTGCTAGCATAATCGCCTGTGAACAGACAAAGCGATTGACTTGCCATTGATCGAGCCCACGACGTGTTCCCTGTAATGCATCAAACAGCGAGATGTTAATTTCATAGGGCGTTGGTTCACCATCGCTATTGGCCTTCATACTGACAAAGCCACCATAGCGATGCATACATTCGATCAGGTCATCAATCTCGTGACGATCTAATATCCCTTCCAGGCCACGTAAGCCGACGCCGTCATGGGAGGCAGTAAAATTAAAGTAGGTACAGTGAGGCGGTAATGGTTTTAGAGACGCTGCCCACTGGTTTAGGTGTTGTGAGGTACCACGATTCAATGCGTGCAGTGTCAGTGGCGGCAGTGAGAACTGATAGACCATATGGGCCTCATCACCTTCACCAAAATAGCTGATGTTCTCTTTGTGGGGTACATTCGTTTCAGTTAGGATGATGGTGTCCGGTGACACATAACTGGTCAGGGTGCGTATCAGTTTAACCACTTCATGTGTCTGCTCAAGGTGAATACAGCTGGTGCCCAGTTGCTTCCATAAAAAAGCGATGGCATCAAGACGAATGATACGTGCGCCATTTCGGATATAGAGCAACAGAATGTCGAGGTACTCCAGTAATACTTCAGGGTTGCCGAAGTTGACATCAATCTGATCTTCACTAAATGTCGCCCACACATAGAGCATGCCACGGCGGGTGGTGACCGGGACCAGTAGCGGTGAATTACGCGGGCGAGTGACCTGGCTAACATCGGTCTCCTGTGGCAGCGCGTGAAAGAAATCTTTGGCCGGTGGCAGATTGGCGACAAAATCATAAAACCAAAGGCTCTCACGAGAGACATGATTGATGACCAGGTCAAACATCAGGCGATGCTGCTGGCTTAACTTTTTAATGTCACGCCAGTCACCCAGGTTGGGATTGACCATGCGATGGTCGATGACAGAAAAACCATCATCCGAGCTATAGGGGTAGAAGGGCAGGATATGTACACCGTTGATGGTATCGCCAATATGCGCTTCAAGAAAGTGATCCAGGCCCTTTAGTGGGGCCTTTCCCTCAACTAAAATAGAGTCACCATAGGTGATCATCACCACGTCCTGTTCGCTCCACAGCGCACTACTGTCGGCGTCAGATATGATGCCATAGCGTTCCACCAGACCGACGACACGCTTGGTGATCTGTGAATGATGATCAGGGTAAATTACCTGAAGGTGCTTTTCGATCGCGTTGCGAAGATGGCCTAATTCAACCTCATTACTCATGTAATAACTCTCAATCACGCTTGGTTTGTGGGGCAGGTATGGTGTTTATGCATACCGTGAAATTTTTAGCGGTTATCTTCTTCCACTGCATCATAGATGCGATCAAGGATATCCGGCACTGCGCTGATCACGCGGCTCCAGCTTGGGATGAACGGGGTCTCCATTGGGTTTTCCAGAAACTGTTTGCCCGCGAGCAATATATTTTCAGCGAATAGCTCAACCGCGACCTCTTCTTCATGGCGATCAACGGTCAGGCCGTTCATCACTGCATCGTTGTAATAGGTTTCGATAAAGTCCAGAGCGATGCGGTAATAGGTCGCTTTAATGGTGCGGAAGGTCTCAGTGTTGAAGACAACACCATGGGTGGCAAGCTTGCGGAACAGCGCCTTGGCGATATCGATACACATCTTTGAGAGGCCGGCATTGGGGTTACTTTGTGACAGCGGCTGGTGTTTGTGATCATAGTTATCTGCAATATCGACCTGGCAGAGTCGGTTGGTTGAATAGTTACGTTTAACCTCGGATAACACGCCTATTTCAAGCCCCCAATCACTTGGGATACGAATGTCATTAAAGACATCCGCACGCATGGAGAACTCACCGGCTAAAGGGTAGCGGTAGCTGTCCAGATATTCGAGGAAGTTGTCATAACCTAACACCTTCTTCAGTGCGCGAATCAGTGGCGTAACCAGCAGGCGACTGACTCGGCCATTCAGGCGACCATCGGCATGGCGTGCATAGTAGCCTTTACAGAATTCATAATTGAAGTTGGGGTTTGCGACTGGGTAGATAAGGCGAGCCAGCATCGAGCGGTCATAGGTAAGAATATCGCAATCGTGCATAGCCACCGAGGAGGCCTTGCCAGACGCCAGGACATAACCGTAGCAGTACCAAACATTACGTCCTTTACCCATCTCTTTTGGAGCAAGGCCTTTCTCTTGCAGGAGTTTGTCGATAGCACGTAGCCGTGGGCCATCATTCCATAACAGTCGGTGATGCTGTGGCAGTTCTGAAAAGAAGTCACGGGCATGGTTATATTGGCCTTCATCTGCACGATCAAGGCCCACCACCACTTCACTTAGATAAGGCACCTCTTTAAGTTCACTAATAATGCCGGGCAGTGCTGGCCCTTCAAGTTCTGAGAACAGGGAGGGTAGTACCAGTGACATGGGGCGTTGCCTGGAAAAACTGATTAACTCCTTTTCCAGTTCGTCAACTGGACGCTTGGTTAGATTATGAAAGTTAGTGATGATTCCATTTTGATAAAAGTCACCCATTGTTTAGTCCTCTATGTTCTGATCGATGATCAGGTTGATCGCTTCATTCCAGCCAGCAGGGCCTGGCGATGCGGGGTGGATAAGATGATTGATGTGTGCGACATCGGGAGCACTACTGGAAGGGTTGGTGATCAGTACCGCGACGTCGGCTTGTTGTAGCATTTCCAGATCATTATGGCTGTCACCCAGTGCAACGGTTATCCATTGGGCCTGGGGTTCCAGTTTTTGATATTGTTGCAGTAGCCAGCGCATGGACTGGCTCTTATCGACAGGGCGCATAACGTGATAAAAACGTCCGCCGCGGGTCAATGCAAGATCGTAGTGGCGGAGTTCTTTTATAAAGCGTTCGAGAGAGGCCTCATCTTGCTGCCACAAAAGCGGTTCGCTGAAAAGGCGGGCATGGGCGCGTCTGGCGCTCTCTTTATCCAGTCCGGTGTGTGCCATCAGGGCCTCAATACTCATGTCGTTAAATCCGCAGAAACGAAAATTAAATGTATTGCGTAAGTTGTTTAGTGCGCTGATGATCTGCGGATAGTCGCAGCCAAAACAGATGGTGGTGGCCTCCAGGGAGGGAAAGTAATTCGGTTCGGTGATGACCATATTGCCATTTTCGGCAATGATTGGATGGTGACTGTTTAGCTCAGCAGCGAGGGGTTTCATTTCTTCAATGGTTTTGCTGCTATTGAATATGAGTGGCAGGTTCATCTCTGCAAGTCGTTTCAGTGCCGGTTTTGCCGGAGACCAGTCATAGTTGTCATGGTCCAGCAGAGTGCCGTCGAGGTCGGTAAATATCAGTAGCTTTTTCATGAAGCCACCGCCCTGGCATTAATCTCGTAGATCTGGTGAGCGTCATTCAGTTTAAGCACAAGGTCAGCGCGGTCAGGCATCTCTTTCAGGTTAGTGCGGGTGATGCGTTCATAGTGCTTCACAAATCGAGCAATTTGTTCCTCAGTCATTACGCCACTTTGCTCACCCTGGCTGGCGGCCAATTTTTGTTCTTGAAGTGAGCGCCATTCCAATACCTTTTCCATCGCCGGTATTTTTAGCATGATCAATACGTCGATCTTATCGAACAGGGACTGATAACCGGTTGCCAGTTGATCATTAACATAGTGACGCCAACGCCCATCACTGTCTTCCTCAGATTCGAGTGAGTTAATCGCCTGTGAAAGTGCTGACGCTTGCTGTGGGTGGGAACCCACACACCACCCTTCGAAGAGCACGATATCGACGGGCTGAGTCAGTACTGGCCACTGCTCAACGGGCGCCCTGTCATCGATCGCTTTATCAAATCTCGGGAGGGGGATTCCTGTTTGTGATGATTGCAGTTGTTCAAATAAGGATAAGCCCAACGGCAAATCATGGGTGCCTGGAACACCACGGGTCAGTAGCAGGGGGTGAATAGTATTGGCCAGTGTTTTGCGTTGATCACGAGTGAGATACAGATCATCGATAGAGAGGGTTGCGACGCGTTTATCAAAACCCTTCTCAATAATTAGCTGAAGAATTAGACAGAGTGTTGACTTGCCTGAACCCTGCGCACCATTAATGCCCGCGATCAATGTTTGATCGTTTTGTTGCTGCACTAGCCACGCGGCTAGAGGGATGTAGAGATCGGCTAGAATATTGTCAGGCAGGCTTCTCTTATCGATACACGCCTTTAATAGCAACTCATCGAAGTCCACAGAAACCTTATCTGCAACTACTGTGAAGTCATCACGATGTTTTAGTGTGATCGCGTCAGGCCACTGAATGCTTTCATTTCGATTAGTCATAAATGTCTTTATTTCTCATATTGTCCATTACAGGGCAGATACTGTGCCGATTAATATAAGGTATTGAATTTTAGATTAAATATTGAATAATCTGGGTTATTGATGTGATTCATTGCATCAATTTGGTGCGCGCGATTATGGGGTTTCACCATGTTGATGCGCTCATCAGAATTAATAAATCAAACGATATTGGTACTGAAATCTACCCGCTTATTTATCGAAACGATGAAGGTTTCTGTGCACAGGGGAAATAGAGAGATCTTTAAGAGGGACGATGGGTCTTAGCTTTTCGCAGACTGGTTGAGCAGTTGGATGAGAAGATTGCCGAAATCAAACAGGAGCATTTAAATAAAGTTATTCCTTATCTATGATGAAAAAGGCCTCTGCCTTGAAGTTGACATAAATTTTACTTGTGGTGTGAAATCGATGCCCGCAAGCGGTAAATGAGTTTAAGCGGTGAATTACAAGGCGGTAAAGGATCGCGTCGTTTGGCGCAATGCGCTTTCGCTTATGCAGGCTCCACGGTTTCCACATAAGTGGTATTGATCGTTTTCGTAAAGTAAACAGTTCCTAACATCGCGCTAAACAACTGCTTTCGGCGCTGATTTATTTCTGTTCTATTTTGGGGCGTCACTGCTTTTCTTCGATCTCTGGGTATTCACTATTGGGCAAAATTTAAGCCCTATGTTGAGTATTGTCTTTAATTTAATTGTTATAAAACAGGGTGTTAGATTTTTTTATGGTGATTGGCATAGCTATTGCTCATACGATTGTATGAGTTTAAGCGCGTTAGCTATGAAGTGATTAATTTTGGCGCAATACAAATAACCGGTGCAACGGCGCATCCAGATGACAACGGGGTCATGACAGGCGGAATCTATGTTCCTGTTATGGCCCTTTTTAATTAGCAATATCGTTCGAGGAGTTGTTCATGTCTATCAATAAATTTTCCAGAAAACAGTTGGTTTCTCTGTTAGCTGTTGCCACGCTGCCTGTTGCGATGCCATTTTCAGCGGCTCATGCTGAGAGTGCAGTGACCAAAGCGCTAGCGGAAGGAACGGGCTCTGCCAGCTTACGTTACCGCTATGAAGTGGTTGATCAGGAAAACATGACCGAAGATGCCGAGGCATCAACCGTTAGAACCCGCGTGGGATATAAAACGGGTGAGCTTTCTGGCTTGACTGGTTACATTGAGTTTGAAGATGTGCGTGTGGTTGGCAGTGAACGTTTTAACAGCACTGCAAACGGTCTGAGCCAATACCCGGTGGTGGCTGATGTTGAGAGCACTGAACTTAATCAGGGGTTTCTTTCATATAATACGGGTATGAAGACGTCACTAAAATTGGGCCGTCAACGTATCATTTTTGATAATGCACGTTTTGTCGGTAACGTCGGCTGGCGCCAGAATGAACAGACCTTTGACGCGCTGATGGTGAGTAACAAGTCACTGCCCGATACCGAGGTGAAGTTCGCCTACCTGAGTAACATCAACACCATTACTGCAAAGGATGCAGACCTCAAAGGCATCCTGTTGAATGCTACCTATAGTGGTCTGAGTGCAGGCAAGTTCACCGGTTACAGCTACATGCTTGACTATGACAACTCCACTGCTGACTCGCAGACCCTCGGCGTGCGTTTTAGTGGTAAGCAGAAGGCGGGCGATGTCGGTATCCTCTACACCGCAGAGTTTGCTACGCAGAGTGATTACGCCGATGCGCCGAGCACAGTTGATGCAGACTACACCTTGATTGAAGGTGGAGTGGATGTAGCGGGTGTTACTGCAAAACTCGGTTATGAGGTACTTAGTGGCGATGGCACCTACGGTTTTCAGACACCGCTTGCCACCAAACATGCCTTTAATGGTTGGGCGGATAAATTCCTGGGAACACCTGCCACAGGTTTGCAGGACACATATGTATCAGTCATGAGCAAAGTAGCGGGCGTGAAACTGCTGGGTGTCTATCACACTTATAGTGCAGATGAAGGCAGCGCGGACTACGGTTCAGAGATTAATCTGCTGGCTGCGAAGAAATTCTCCAAGCACTATTCAGTGGGGGTTAAATACGCCAGTTATGATGCAGACACCGTTTCGGTTGATACCGACAAGTTGTGGCTGTGGGCGCAGGCATCGTTTTAATTTGAATGAATTACGCACCAATGGCGGTGATTAAGTAAACCACCTCTGTTGGTGCGTGAGCGAGTTAAACAGGCGCTGAACGAAGTTGTTGTGTGTATTTAGGCTGGATTGAAAAATGATGAAATTAAATGTGATGCTGGTTAATGAAGACCATGGTCAACAGGCAGCGCTGAGCAGTGCGGTACAAAGTGATGGCCATCAGGTGGTTGCGCATGAAAGCAGTACCGATGGCCTGCTTAAGCAGGTGCAGCGAGCGCTTCCAGATCTATTGATCATCGAAACCGCTGAACTAGAGCGCGCCACATTGCAGGTGTTGACGCTGTTAAATCAGAAAGCACCGCTGCCGGTTGTGGTGATGACATCTAATCATGATGAAAACCTGATTACCGAATCGATTCACGCAGGTGTCAGTGCCTATGTGGTGGATGATGCGCGTTATGAACGCATCGGTCCAATCATGCAAGCAGCGCTGGCTCGCTTTAAAGCCTTTCAGGCCTTACGCAATGAACTGGATAAAACCAAAAATACGCTGGCCGAGCGCAAGGTGATTGATCGAGCCAAAGGCATTCTGATGAAGCAGCGTGGATATGATGAAGACGAGGCATTTCATGCGCTACGTAAACTGGCGATGAGTAAAAATAAGCGTCTGGGCGATATGGCAGAAAACATTGTTTCTGCTGCGGACCTGTTGATGTAGGTTTGACGGTTTTATATAAGAAAACATCCGATTAACGTCATTGTATGTCATTGCGAGCAAAGCGTGATGGACTGGAAGTCCAAATCCTTTAGGGCGGCAATCTCGACGTTATAAGAATCGTTGAGTGATGAGATTGCTTCGTCGCTCCGCTTCTCGTACCACAGGGCACTTCCTGCGGTCGCCTGACAATTAGTTAGAGATTCTTAAAGATAGTTTCTAGTGATAGTGCCTCGGAGATGGGGTGAGTAAAAAATAACCGCGAAGCAACGGCGCTTCGCACACAGACAAAGGAGTCTATCGGCGTTGGGGGTTTCCTCAGCATGGATAGGCTCCTTTTTTTTGTTTTAGAAAAGTGAAGGTGAAAAAAATGATAGAGATGAAGCAACAGATGAGCTGTTACGCGTTTAGAGATGAACGTAGTATTACCTCTCAGGTGGGTAATAACCGTGTTGTAAAGTGGTGCCGTAAACGAGGCTTTACCGCCGTTGCGATGGTGAGTGCAGGGATGTTTGCGCTGTCGTTGCTGGTACTGCCGCAAAATGTTTTTGCCGAAGTAGGGGAGCCTGAGAAGGAAGATTTGAAGTTTGGTTTTATTAAGCTCACCGACATGGCGCCACTGGCAGTGGCCTATGAAAAAGGTTTTTTTGAAGACGAAGGGCTGTACGTCACGCTGGAAGCGCAGGCGAACTGGAAGGTGCTGTTAGATCGTGTGATCGATGGTGAGCTTGATGGCGCACATATGCTGGCAGGACAGCCGCTTGGTGCGACGATCGGTTTTGGTACCCAGGCTGAGATCATCACCGCATTTAGCATGGATTTGAATGGTAATGCGATTACAGTTTCGAACAAAGTATGGGGTGAGATGAAAAAGCATGTGCCTCATGACAAGAGTGGTAAGCCGATACATCCGATCAAGGCCGATTACCTGAAACCGGTTATTGAGCAGTATAAAGATGAAGGTAAGGCGTTCAAGATGGGAATGGTATTCCCGGTCTCCACCCATAACTATGAGCTGCGTTACTGGCTGGCTGCGGGTGGTATTCATCCCGGTTACTATGCACCGAAAAAAGGTGATACCTCGGGTACGATCGATGCGGATGCTTTTTTATCCGTAACCCCGCCACCACAGATGCCGGCGACGATGGAAGCGGGCACCATCTTCGGTTATTGCGTCGGTGAGCCATGGAACCAGCAGGCGGTGTTTAAAGGTATCGGTGTGCCGGTGATTACCGATTACGAAATCTGGAAAAACAATCCTGAAAAAGTGTTTGGTGTGAGCAAGTCATGGGCGGAGGAGAATCCAAATACACATATCCGTGTGGTTAAGGCGATGATTCGTGCGGCGCAGTGGCTGGATGAGCAGAACAATGCCAATCGCCCAGAGGCGGTTAAGATCCTGTCGAAAAGCCAGTATGTGGGTGCCGATTACGATGTGATCGCCAATAGCATGACGGGTACCTTTGAATATGAAAAAGGCGACAAGCGTTCAGTGCCAGACTTTAACGTCTTTTTCCGATACAACGCGACCTACCCCTACTACTCAGATGCGGTCTGGTATCTGACACAGATGCGTCGTTGGGGGCAGATTTCAGAACACAAGCCTGATAGCTGGTACATGGATATTGCGAAGAACGTCTATCGTCCAGACATCTATGCCATTGCTGCAAAAGAGCTGATTGCAGAAGGGCATGTGAAGGCAAAAGATTTCCCTGATTTTTCAACAGAAAAAGGCTTTCGCCCACCGCAGGGAGACTTTCTTGATGGGATCGTTTATGACGGTAGCAAGCCAAACGAGTACCTGAAGAAATTCTCAATTGGTCTGAAAGGGAAGGATGCTATCTAAGTAAATATTAATGGTCGAAGTTGTCATTGCGAGGCGGGTGGAAGAAACAATATCAGACTTCAGAGGAAGAGATTGCCGCCCTGAAGGGTTTGGGCCTCCGGTCCGTAGGCTTTGCTCGCAATGACATAACGGTTTAGCAGTTAAATATTTGAAAGAAAAAATAGACATGACCAGTGGGCCGGCCCGACGTGGGGTGGGCTGCTAACATCAAAGAAGAGTTGGGTATATATGAAAGCGAAGATTATTAATTTTTTAGAGACAACCGGTTTTAGCTGGTCAGTGCCGATGGTTCGGCTGGCGACTGGTGAAAGCCCGCGCGAACAGTGTCAGGAACTGTTTAGTGTGCTTGGGCTACCGATTATCGCAGTGGCCATTTTTCTTTTAATGTGGGGCGGCATGGCGACACAGGTCAATACTAGCCTGGGGCAACTGCCTGGCCCGACACAGGTGTGGCAGCAAGCGACTACACTCTATGATGAACATGTCGAAGAGCGCGCAAAAGAGGTCGCCTTTCATGAGCGACAGGAACTGCGTAACGAAAGGAAGCTTGAGAAGAATCCAGATGCCGAGGTGAAGGTTCGTCCGTACACTGGCAAAGCCACTTTTTTCGATCAAATCCTGACCAGTCTATTGACTGTTTTTACCGGTTTTTTGATGGCGACGATTATTGCGATTCCGATCGGCGTGGCGTGTGGTCTGAGTGATCGACTCTACACCGCGGTGAGTCCGTTGATTCAGATCTTTAAACCGATCTCCCCACTCGCATGGTTACCGATTGTGACGATGGTGGTGAGTGCAGTCTATGTCTCTGATGACCCGATGTTTGAAAAGGCGTTTATTACCTCTGCGATTACCGTGATGCTCTGTTCACTGTGGCCAACGCTGATCAATACGGCGGTGGGTGTTGCTTCAATCGATCGTGACCTGATTAATGTAGGCCGCGTGATTCGCCTGCACTGGACCGCGCAGGTCTTTAAGGTGGCACTGCCTGCTGCATTGCCGATGATCTTCACTGGCCTGCGTATCTCACTCGGTATCGGCTGGATGGTGCTGATTGCGGCAGAGATGCTGGCGCAGAACCCAGGGCTTGGTAAGTTTGTCTGGGATGAGTTTCAGAACGGCAGCTCCAATTCACTGGGACGCATTATGGTGGCCGTGCTTGCGATTGGCATTATCGGTTTTATTCTTGACTGGTTTATGGTGACGCTACAGAAGCTATTTTCACATGACCCGAACGCATCGATTCGTTAAACGAGGACGACAGCTATGAATGCACTATCAAATGCTGTTAACAAAATAATGACGTGGCGTGAAAGTATCGTTGATGCCAGCGTCACATCAGTAAATGAACATTACCAGAGGAACATCGCATGACTGAAAAGGCATACCTTGAGGTGTCACACACTTCGATTGAATTCCCAACCAAAAAAGGACCGTTTAAGGCGCTGGATGATGTCAACCTGAAAATTGATCAAGGTGAATTTATCTCGTTGATTGGCCACTCCGGCTGCGGTAAGTCGACGGTGTTGAACATCATCGCTGGTCTGTTGCAGGCGACCGAAGGCGGTGTGATCCTCGAAGGACGCGAGGTAAATGAACCGGGGCCAGATCGTGCTGTGGTGTTTCAGAACCACTCACTATTGCCGTGGCTGACGGTTTATCAAAACGTCGAGCTTGCAGTGAAGCAGGTTTTTAAAGGTAAAAAAAGCAAAGCCGAGATGGTGCAGTGGATCGAACATAACCTGGAGCTGGTGCACATGAGTCATGCGCTGCACAAACGCCCCTCTGAAATATCGGGTGGGATGAAGCAGCGTGTCGGTATCGCGCGTGCACTGGCAATGCAGCCTAAAGTGCTGCTGATGGATGAGCCGTTTGGCGCGCTTGATGCGTTGACCCGCGCCCATCTACAGGATTCATTGATGGAGATTCAGAAAGATCTTCAGAACACCGTGGTAATGATCACCCATGATGTCGATGAGGCGGTGCTATTGTCGGATCGCATCGTGATGATGACCAACGGCCCGGAGGCAACCATCGGTGAAGTGCTAGAGGTCAAACTGGAGCGGCCACGTAACCGCGTTGAATTGGCCGATGATGGTGAATACAACCGTTACCGTTCAGAGGTACTGAAGTTTCTCTACGAGCGTCAGCGTAAGCCAGAAGAGAAGGTGGCGTAGCGATTCCGTTGGTGGTGTTAGTCTTATAGTGACGGGCGATTTTTCGCCGCTATCGTTACTCAAGTTTCCTGCTAAATGATGAGCCCTGCTTCTGAAAAGAGGCGGGGCTTTTTTTGTCCGGTTGAATAAGCTGCTTGTATAAAGAGGGTCATGTTAAATAATGAGCACGTTAGAACAAATTATAGGTGAGCTGAATCGTTAAAATTCAAAGACGCTGACTTCGGTGCGTTATACCCGTGCGCAATGAATTTTCCAGGGAACCTCTGATTAATTGTCATTACGAGGAGCGAAGCGACGAAGTAATCTCTTAACTCAACGATTCATATAGCGTCAAGATTGCCGCCCTAAAGGATTTGGACTGCCAGTCCGTCACACGTCGCTCGTACCAAGTGGCACTTCCTGCGGTCGCCTGACAGGTAGGGCAATTAATCAGAGGTTCCCCAGGTTAAAGCAATCCAAGCGCCTTTCCATGATGCTGCAGATGATCGTCAATGAAGCTGGCGATAAAAAAATAGCTGTGGTCATACCCAGCCTGCATGCGCAGTGTCAACGGGTGGTTTGCTGTTGTGCAGGCGTGCTGCAGGGTATCGAGATAAAGTTGCTCGGTGAAAAACTGGTCATCGCTACCCTGGTCGATCAATAGTGGTAGTTGTTCTGTGGCGTAGGGGATTAGCAAGGCCGCGTCATACGCTGACCAGTGTTCTGGATTTTCTCCCAGGTAAGCGCTAAAGGCTTTCTGCCCCCATGGACAGGCGCTGGGATGACAGATGGGTGCAAAGGCCGATACAGAGGCATAGTTGCCTGGGTTTTTCAGTGCGACAATCAAGGCACCATGGCCACCCATGGAGTGACCGCTGATGGCATTTTGCCCATTGACCGGAAACTGTGTATTGACCAGTTCGGGTAGTTCAGTGCTGACATAGTCGTACATCCGGTAGTGTTCCGACCAGGGTGCTTGCGTCGCATTCACATAAAATCCGGCACCGGAACCAAGATCATAACTGTCGTGTTCGCCAGCCAGGTTGGTGCCACGTGGGCTGGTATCCGGGCAAACGATGGCGATACCTAGTTCAGCAGCCTTTCGTTGAGCACCAGCTTTTTGCATAAAATTTTCATCAGTACAGCTTAAACCTGATAACCAGTACAGCGCGGGAACCTGTTGCTGCTCGGCTTGCGGCGGTAGATAAATCGAGAAAATCATATCGCAATTGAGGCTGGTCGAGGCGTGCTGATAACGCATCGTCCAACCGGAAAAAGATCTGTTTTTTGATACAAGTTGCATAGAAAATTAAGCTGCTTAATTTAAAAAAGGATGACTGAACGGATACTCTTGCCCTGGTGCATTAGGTCAAAGGCCTTGTTGATCTCTTCCAGACCCATGGTATGGGTGACCATCTCATCAATTTTGATTTCACCGTTTAAATACTGTTCAACATAACCGGGCAGTTCGCTACGCCCTTTTACACCACCAAAGGCGCTACCGCGCCATACCCGACCGGTGACAAGCTGGAACGGGCGGGTGCTAATTTCCTGGCCCGCACCGGCGACACCAATCACCACTGATTCACCCCAGCCTTTGTGGCAACACTCTAACGCGGAGCGCATCGCATCAACGTTACCGATGCATTCGAAGGAATAATCCACACCGCCGCCAGTGAGCTCGACAACAACATCCTGAATGGGCTGATCGTAGTCGCCTGGGTTGACGAAATCCGTTGCGCCTAACAGTTTCGCCATCTCGAACTTATTTTCATTGATGTCGATAACGATAATGCGGGAGGCTTTTGCCATTACTGCGCCTTGGACGACACTCAAGCCAATTCCTCCAAGACCAAACACCGCTACGGTTGAGCCGGGCTCGACTTTTGCTGTGTTGAGCACTGCACCAATGCCGGTAGTGATACCACAGCCAAGCAGACATACTTTATCGAGCGGTGCGGCTTTGTTGATTTTAGCCACCGCTATTTCAGGTACCACCGTATATTCGGAAAAGGTTGACGTGCCCATGTAGTGGTAGAGCGGTTTTCCATTAAGTGAGAAACGCGTCGTGCCGTCCGGCATCAATCCCTTGCCCTGAGTCGCACGGATGGCCTGGCATAGATTGGTTTTACCGGAGCGGCAGAACTCGCACTTGCCGCATTCGGGGGTATAAAGCGGAATCACATGATCACCAGGCTGCACAGAGCTGACGCCAGGGCCAATCTCCTCGACAATCGCGCCGCCTTCGTGACCGAGAACAGACGGGAAAATCCCTTCAGGGTCCTCTCCTGACAGCGTAAATGCATCAGTATGGCAAACCCCTGTTGCAACCATGCGCAGTAACACTTCTCCCGCCCTGGGGCCTTGTACATCTATTGTTTCGATCTGAAGAGGCTTGCCAGCCTCCACCGCTACCGCAGCGCGTGATTTCATCATCATCCCTTAACTAGTGTTTATTAGTTGCTCAATAGTAAATGAATTGCTTGAGATAAGAAATGGAGAGTGTGTCATGCAAGATCGAAGCGGCGCGTAAAATATTAAGTGTAGAAAGGGACAATCTGAATAGTTATGAAGCAATGACCTCGTTAGTATAAAAAGTAGGGTAAAGAGAGCAGCTAAAGTGCATGATGTACGGCGTCAATAAGCGATAGCGCATTGCGCCGAAAGAAGGCCCCAATCATATTAACCTCTCCTGTCGATCAGAAGACTTGAAGTATCGTTACTAAAATTGCTAGCTCAGAAGCCTCTGGATACCGGTATGCGAAGCTATGGCGGCTGAAAAATGACTTTAAGTTTCGTGGCGAATTTGGGACACTATGGCCACGATGATTTCTTAACTGATTGATAGTTAGTGAAATATGGCGTTTAGTTTGCGGGTTTGACTAAAGCGATTCAAAGCGCTGTCGATTACTGTGTATAGTGTTATCCGAGTGGTTGTGGTTAATTTTCCGGGAGAGAGTAGATGTCGATTCTGATCGATCAAGAAACGCGCGTGATATGTCAGGGATTCACAGGGAAACAGGGAACTTTTCACTCGCAGCAGGCGATCGAATATGGCACCCGTTTTGTAGGTGGTGTGACGCCGGGCAAGGGCGGTCAGACGCATTTAGATGTTCCGGTCTTTAATACCGTGCACGAAGCTGTGGCTGAAACCGGTGCGGATGCGACGATGATCTATGTGCCGGCGCCTTTCGCGGCAGATGCCATTCTGGAAGCGGCTGATGCCGGCATCAAAGTGATTGTCTGCATTACCGAAGGCATCCCGGTGCAGGATATGATTAAAGTGAAGGCGCAGCTGGCGGCTTACGATGCGCGTCTGATTGGGCCCAACTGCCCCGGTGTGATTACCCCGGGCGCTTGTAAAATTGGCATTATGCCGGGTGCGATTCATCAGCCGGGTGTGGTCGGGGTGGTGTCGCGTTCTGGCACGCTCACTTATGAAGCGGTGCATCAGACAACTGGCAATGGTCTTGGCCAGAGCACCTGTGTCGGCATCGGTGGTGACCCGATTCACGGCATGAATTTTATCGACTGCCTGGAGCTGTTTGAGCAGGACGAGCAGACGAAAGCGATTATGATGGTGGGTGAGATTGGCGGTACTGCTGAAGAAGAGGCGGCGGAATTTATCCAGTTGAATGTCACTAAGCCGGTGGTCTCTTATATTGCCGGGCTAACTGCCCCGGCCGGTAAACGGATGGGGCACGCCGGTGCGATTATCTCCGGTGGCAAGGGTACCGCGAGTGATAAGATTGCGGCGCTGAAAAATGCGGGTGTTTCGATTGCGGAGTCGCCTGCGGATATGGGTGATCGCATTCTTGAGGTTTGCCCTGCTAAATAATAGTTAGGATGGTAGTAAAAATAGAGAGACTTGAGCTATGAAAAAGTACTTTATATCAATAGTTATTTCATTTTTATTATTGTCTGGATGTAGTAATGCAGCTGACACTCATCAAAATAGAACAAATGTGACTCAATATCTATTGCAGAAGATGCTAGATGATTCTGATTTAAATAAATACTTTCATGTGAACGTTTTCCCGGAAAGAGCACCGCTAATAGTTGTGACTAATAGCTTTATTGATGAGAAGATTGTTCTGCGTAAGTTTGACCAGCCAGTTGTCTATATGGAAAAAAAGCGCGCGGATGATGTTGGTGCTGTATATCTCGAGATATCATCATTAGAGACAAGTAATGATAAAACAGTCATTAAATTTCGATACCGTGCTGAGGGAATTAAAGGATTCGTAGTGTTCGAAGAAGATAATAATGATTGGATTCTAATTGACCAGGAAATCATTGAAATGTGAGCTGTATTTCAATTTAGATGGATTAAATGAGGAAAAAATCGTGAGAATGAATGCGCATGATATCAAGTCTTATCCAAAGTTGGCTTACTACGTAAAAAATGACATGCCAAAAATTATTGATGTTCCATCAATAGTCCTCGCAATGAGGAAGATAGGGCAGATTAACAAATCTAAACTGCGTTCAGCACTTAGTTGGGGAAGTGGTCCGACAATAAAAATAGTTGGCTTGATAGATGCGTACGGAGAATTTACCCCTGGTAAGCAGTCAAATGAGATTAGAATTGATACAAAGCTGGTAAAAGAGTTCGAATCAGGAAAAGGGAAAAGAGCGGCAAGGGTAGGTAATGTATTTTTAGTTGGAGTGACGTTACTACACGAATTAGTGCACTGGGGTGACGATCAGGATGGAATTGATCGGCCTGGAGAGGAGGGAGCTGAGTTCGAAAATATGGTATATGGCTCTGTTGTTTATTAACATTTTAATACGGCCTGTTCATTGATGCCTTCAAAAGAACGGCTCAGTCGTGTGATAGAGAAAGATATTGGACAATAAATTACGCGTCGCAATGGCGCAGATCGATGTGCTGGTGGGTGATGTTAGCGGTAACACCAGCAAGGTGATTGAATATGCGATTGACGCGCGTGATCGATTAAAGGCCGATGTAGTGGTCTTCCCTGAATTAACCTTAACCGGCTATCCGCCGGAAGATCTACTATTACGCCCGGCGATGTCGGGGCAGATCGACAGTGCGTTGGCAGCGATAAAGGCGGGCGTGAGTGGGATTAGCATCGTGCTCGGCTATCCGCATTATGGCGCTGATGGTTGTTACAATGCTGCTGCGGTGATTGCCGATGGTGAGATCCAGTATCGTTATTATAAGCAGTCGCTTCCTAACCATAGTGTCTTTGATGAAAAGCGTTATTTTCGTGCCGGCACTGCCTCAACCATCGCTGAGATCAGTGGTGTTAAGATTGCGCTTTCTATCTGTGAAGATATCTGGCAAGCCGATGCGCTTGCGCAGGCAAAAGAGGCGGGCGCACAGTTAGTCATCAATCTTAATGCGTCACCCTTTCATGTAGGTAAGCAAAAAGAACGTGAGGCGGTATTGGCGCAGCGTGTGGCCGAGAGTGGCTTGCCGATTGTCTACCTCAATCTGGTGGGCGGGCAGGATGAGTTGATCTTTGATGGCGGCTCGTTTGTGATCAATGCACAAGGTGTTGTGACGAAGCGTTTGCCTTCGTTAGTGGAAACGGTGATGGTTGCCGAGTTCGAACAGCGAGAAGACAGTGCGTTGGTCGCACAGCCTGCATGGGTAACGCCGCTACCTTCTAATGATGCGATGGTCTATGATGCCATCGTGCTTGCAGTGCGTGACTACATTCAGAAAAACGGTTTTAACAGTGTGGTGATTGGACTTTCCGGTGGGATCGATTCGGCGTTGACGCTGGCGATTGCGGTCGATGCGATCGGTGCAGACAATGTGGAGGCGGTGACGATGCCGTCACGCTATACCGCCGATATGAGCATTGAAGACTCCTTTGCTGAATGTGAGGCGTTGGGGATTAAGTGCCATCAGATTGAGATTGAACCGATGTACCAATCTTTTTTAACGGCCTTGAAGGCAGACTTTTTGGGTGATCAACCTGACGCCACTGAAGAGAATATTCAGGCGCGTTGTCGAGGGGTTATTCTGATGGCGATCTCGAATAAAGGGCGCAAGATTGTGCTGACCACTGGCAACAAGAGTGAGATGTCGGTGGGTTATGCCACGCTCTATGGTGACATGGCGGGTGGCTTTGCACCGCTCAAGGATGTGCCGAAGTTACTGGTCTATCGGCTGTCTAATTATCGCAACACTGTCTCACAGGTAATTCCGCAGCGTGTGATTGATCGCCCGCCTTCGGCTGAGCTGGCAGCGGATCAGAAAGATGAAGATAGCCTGCCGCCTTATGAAATTCTGGACCCGCTGCTGGAGATGTATGTGGAACAGGATATGAGCCCGGAGGCTATTATTAAAGCGGGTTATGAGAGCGAGATGGTGCGACAGGTGGTGGCGATGGTGAAGCGCAATGAGTACAAACGTCGCCAGGCACCGCCGGGAGTGAAGATTACCGCGCGCGCCTTTGGGCGTGATCGGCGTTATCCAATTACATCAGGCTTTCATGAAGCGTGATATCGGCATACAATCTATTTAAAGCGACGGCACAAGATTAAGATTAATTAAGGAGCTAGCAATGAAAAAGGTAGAGGCGGTGATCAAACCGTTTAAGCTGGATGATGTGCGTGAGGCCTTGTCTGAGATTGGCATCACAGGGATGACGGTGATTGAAGCGAAGGGCTTTGGGCGTCAGAAGGGGCACACTGAACTCTATCGTGGTGCGGAATATGTGGTCGATTTCCTGCCCAAGATTAAGATTGAACTGGTGGTGGCTGAATCGCAGCTGGATCAATGTATTGAGGCGATCACTGAAGTGGCGCGTACCGGTAAGATTGGTGACGGTAAGATCTTTGTCAGTGATGTGCAGCGCATCATCCGTATTCGTACCGGCGAAGAGGATAACGAAGCGATTTAGTTTTCCGATTAATTTCGGGTTTAATCGCTGAAAAAGCCGCCGTGAATAGCACTGCTGTCACGGCGGTTTTTTTCGGCTTTTTTTATGGAAACTGTTTAACCACGTCATCTAGATTGCGGCGTGGTGTCGGTTCCGGTAGTTCGGCCGGATAGCCGACACTGAGAATGGCGATCGGTTGTAGATCGTCATTACTGTGGATTACCGCCTTAACGGCGGCGTCATCAAAATTCCCTACCCAGGTAGAGCCCATGCCTGCTGCGACAATCGCGAGTTGTGCATAGGTGGCGGCGATGGTGGCATCCTGCACCGCGTAGAGGGATGAGCCACGTTCACCAAAGGATTCAGCGGAGCGCGCCGGGTCGGCACTAAAAACAAGGCATGCCGGTGCTTCGGCGATAAAGGCCTGGCCGTGGGCCGCTTTCTGTAGCGCCTCTCGTGTGGCCTGGTCGTGAATCACGGTGATTTGATAGGCTTGCAGATCACCCGCTGAAGGTGCAGCACAGGCCATTTCAAGTATCGCGTGAAGTTTGCCTGCTTCAATCGGTGTGGTGGTCTGGTATTTTCTGACCGAATGGCGGTGGCGTACTGTTTCGAAGAAGTCCCACATCTGCTTACTCCTCGTGTTTATCTGAAAGCGGTTAGTGCCTACAGCGCCGTTTGTGGGCTGTAGTCGGGAAAATTTTTGTGGCGCACACGCAGCGCATCGTCGGCAAGCGTTGGTAGCCCCAGTTGCTGGTAGGCGGTGGCCATGATGGTGAGGGCTTCCGGGATTGCAGGGGTGCGTGGCAGCGTTTCAATGATGTATCTGGAGCGATTAGCGGCCGCGGTAAAGGCACCGCGGCTAAGATAGTAGCGGGCGACATGGAGTTCAGATTGCGCGAGCAAGTTGCGCAGATGAATCATGCGCTGTCTTGAGTCTGGGGCATAGCGGCTATCAGGGAAGCGCTCTGTGAGCTCTTTGAAATAGAAAAATGACGCCTGAATCGCTCCGGACTCACGTTCGGTGACATCAAGATCTAGCATGCGATCAAGGTTGTCCTGGTCCTGATTGAACCTGGCGAGGCCGCGCAGGTAGTAGGCGTAGTCGACATGCTCGTGTCGCGGATAGGTTTTGATGAAGCGATCGGCATTGGCGATCGCTGAGTCGGACTCATTAAATTTGTAATAGGCGTAGGCCGAATTGAGTTGTGCGTGTTGCGCGTAGACACCAAACGGAAAGCGGGTCTCAAGTTTGTCAAAGTGCGAGATTGCCATCTCATAATCGTTGGTGTTGAGCGCCTTTTGGGCGCGCTCGTAGAGTTCGTTGGCAGTCAGTTCTGAATCATCTTTTTCCTGCAGGGTTGAGCAGCCTGCTAGCAGGACGATCAGTAGTGGGGCGACGAAATGTAAAACACGCATGGGTTACCAACTTGAATAAGTAAAATAGTAGTGGGCAAAAAGGCCTCAGTATCTATTTCGAATTATAGCCCATTATTCACCCAACGAGGCCTGGATATCACCGATCTTTCGAATCCACGGCTTATTTTTGCGTAGCGAGCTGGGCAGTGATTGGGATGCGGTGACTGCGGCGTCACGGCTGGTGTAGCTGCCGTAGACCAGCGAATACCAGGCGATACCGTCGCGTGACTTTTTATAATAGGCCACCTTGTTGGTAAGGCCGCCGTTTTTGATCTGCTGGCGCAGTAGCGCTTCATTCTCGGTACCGAGTACCTGAATCGTGAATAGCTCTGGGCCTTGTGCCATCAGCCAACTGGTGTCTCTGATGGTCTTGCTGGGTGTCATTAAATTGTTAGCTGATGCCGCTGCGGCTGGTTGAGATTGGGCGTTTGTGCTTGTCATGGCAGGCGCGGGTGCCGGCACGAATGCTGGTGCGATTTCCGCCATCGCGCTGTTTTGTTGCGCTGAATTGCTAAGCCCGAGCAGTCGGTAGGCCTGGTTGGTAACGATGGCCGCTTCCTGAATAGCCGCTGTGGAGGGGTAGTCATCAACGACCTGTTTGGCTAAAAGTGCTGCTTTGGCAGGATTATTCTGGTCCAGTTGCTGTTTGGCAGAGAACACCAGTAGTTGCGCGGTGCGCTCGTTAAGGGTGTTGATGCGTTGCAGGGTATCGGCGCTGTATTTGCCATCAGGAAAGCGCTTGTTTAATTCATCGAGATAGCTGATCGCCATCGGGACTTCGAATGGAATCGCAGTCACGCCGGCATTGAGTTTGCGAATCGCCGTTTCATAAGCACTGAGGCCGCGCAGATAATAGGCGTAATCGCTGTTTTTATGTTGTGGATGGTCGTTGATGAAACGCTCGGTGGTGGCGATGGTTGAGCTGCTCTGACCGTTTTTATGATAGGCGTAAGCGAGTTCCAGACGTCCCTGTAGTGCAAACTTGTCGGCCGGGTATTGTGTGATCAGGGTGTTGAAATGATGGATCGCCGCCTGATGATCGCCGAGATTCATCGCCTCTTTGCCTGCGCTATAGATCGCGCTGGCAGTCATCTGCTGGTCTGGCTCGGCAGGTTCACTGCTGTTTTGTGCGGTGGTGGCACAGCCTGAGAGTAGTAGCGAAAATGCCGCGATAAAACAGTATACTGGGTGGGTTGGTCGCATATCTTTAGATCCTGTTATCGGGGGTGTCCTTTCCAGTGAAGGCACCATTAATAGTAGCAATGTGTCGTTGCAACGGCACAGGTCGATCACTTGTGAATTGATTATGAGCTTATATGCGCGTGAATAAAAGGGTTTGGTGATGGTTTGTCATGAGTGAAATAGAACATTTAAGTGCGACAGTGGAAGATGAGCTAGCGGGGCAGCGTCTTGATAAGATTCTGGCACAGCTTTTTTCGGACTATTCACGCGCGCGCCTGCAGCAGTGGGTGAGTGATGGGGTGGTGCTGGTTGACGGCAAGCAGCTGCGTTCGAAAGATAAGCTGCGCGGCGGCGAGCAGATTGAGATCACGGTTGAGCTGGAAGAGGAGGTTGACTCCAGGCCGGAGGCGATTCCGCTCAACATCGTTTATGAAGATGAATCGATATTGGTGATCAATAAACCGGTTGGACTGGTGGTGCACCCTGCCGCGGGTAATCGCGAAGGCACGATGTTGAATGCGCTGTTGCATCATGCGCCGGAGTTGGCCTCGGTGCCGCGTGCCGGTATCGTACATCGCCTCGATAAAGATACCAGTGGGCTATTGGTGGTGGCGCGCACCCTTAAATCACAGAAGGTGCTAACAGAGCAGATTCAGCGGCGTGAGTTTGAACGTGAATATCAGACGGTGGTGAATGGTGTGATGACGGCGGGCGGCACCGTGGATGCCGCGATTGGGCGACACCCCACCGTGCGCACACGGATGGCGGTAGTCGGCCGCGGCAAAGAGGCGCGCACTCATTATCGGGTGATTAAGCGTTATCGTGCTCACACTCACGTGTTAGTGAAGCTGGAGACTGGTCGTACTCATCAGATTCGAGTGCACATGGCCCATATTCGTTATCCGATTGTCGGAGACCAGATTTACGGTGGGCGTTTGCGTATCCCCAAAGGCTGTGGTGAGACCTTGAGTGGCATGTTGCGCACCTTTAAACGACAGGCCTTACACGCCGCAAAATTGGGTCTGGTTCACCCTGAAAGTGGCGAGATGGTGTCGTGGGAAGCGCCATTACCAACGGATATGACAAGGCTGCTACAGGTACTTGACGAAGACCTGAAACAGGTGGAGTAATCAGCGTGTCTGACCAGATTGATTCAGCTGTCGATTCAATTGATGGCGTACGCTGGATCGCTCCAGACTGGCCAGCCCCTGCCAATGTTTATGCGGCCTCATCGTTGCGCAGTGGTGGTGTCAGTAGCGCTGAATATGCGGCGCTTAATCTGGGTGATCATGTCGCAGATGATAGTGCGGCAGTGAACGAAAATCGTATGCGATTGCAACAGGCGCTGGCCTTGCCTACCTCCCCCAAATGGCTGACACAGGTGCACGGTGTTGAGTGCGTGGATGCGGCCAGTAGCGCTATTGGTGCTGAGGCGGATGCCAGTTTCACTACGCAGGCGGGTGTCGTCAGTGCGGTGCTCACCGCTGACTGTCTACCGGTGTTGCTGTGTGATAAACAGGGGACGACAGTGGCCGCTGTGCATGCTGGCTGGCGTGGCCTGGCGGCTGGCGTGATTGAGTCGACGATCACGGCGATGGGTGAATCGCGGGAATTGATGGCGTGGCTTGGCCCTGCTATCGGACCGCAGCAATTTGAGGTGGGGGACGAGGTGCGTGCTGCCTTTATCGCGCGTGATGCTACCGCAGTCGATGCCTTTGCCCCAGTGCGTATGGGCCACTGGCTTGCTGATCTCTATCAGTTGGCGAGAATCATTTTGCAAAAACAAGGGCTTAGTGGAATTTATGGCGGTGAGTGGTGTACCGTTAGTCGCCCTGATGATTTCTATTCTTATCGTCGTGACGGTGTGACCGGCCGTATGGCGACGCTGATCTGGATGGCTGGTTAAGGCGATTTTGTTAAGCGTCTGGCAGCTGCCAGTGGATGTCGTCGCGCCGTCGTCCTTTTTTAGCCAAACTCATGTAGAATTGCCGCTCTTTCACTGGATAGAAACGGTTAATTTACGCATATGAAAACGAATTTTTTGAAAATCATTGTTTTGTTGGCGTCTCTGGGTGCTTTAACCGGCTGCAGTAATCCGCCGCTAATCGATGCGGTTAATTCTGGCAGCACCCGTGCGGTCGAGGATCTGCTGCATCAGGGGGTTGACGTTAATGTCTTCAATCGAGCGGGTGATTCAGCACTGGCGCTGGCGATTCGTCACGGTCATCTAGAGATTGCAGCGCTGTTGTTAAAGCGTGAAGCCGATATCAACGCACCGGGGGTGCTGGGTACCACACCATTGATGCTGGCGGTTTCCGGCCCGTATCCCGGCATTGTGAAACACCTGATTGATAGAGGGGCCGATGTGAATGCCAGTGATGTTAACGGCAATACCGCTCTGATGTTACCGCCGCTGACGGATGACCCTGAGGTGATGGAGATCCTGATCACCCATGGTGCCGATGTGAATGAATTTAACCGCGAAACGATCGGCCCGTTAATGGTGGCTTCCTTTATGGGGCATATCAAGATCGCCGAGTTATTGATTGCCAGTGGCGCTGAAGTCAACATTCAGGCCAAAGATGGCCAGACCGCACTGATGCGCGCGGCACGCCAGGGCAAGCTCGATATGATTGAACTACTGCTGGAAAATGGCGCCGACATGTCGGCCAGGACCGTTGATGGTGAAAGCGCCGTTGATTGGGCGATGGAGCAGAACCAGCTTGAAGCGGCGAGCTATTTGAGAAAGCGTGGCGGTTAATGCCGTTTGTTGCCAATGCCGTTTGTTGCTGGTGCCACTGTTGAAGTTATTGATAAGTAGGTCGGTGAGATGAGTCCCTTAGGCTGGATAGTACTGTTTTGTCTGTTGGTCGGTGTATTGAGTGTGGCCGCGGCCGGACTCTTTCTATTGTTGCCTGCTGCGCTCCGTGCACGGTTGTTACCGCATCTGATTAGCTTTGCGACAGGCGCGCTTTTGGGCGCGGCGTTTCTTGCACTGCTGCCACATGCACTAGAGACAGCCGGTGAGGGCGAAACACATCGCATCACCTTTGCGGTGCTGTTGGGTCTGCTTGGTTTCTTTGTTATGGAAAAGATGGTGTTGTGGCGACACTGTCATCACACCGAGTGTGAAGCCCACCATGCGCGTGAACCTGATGAGCAACAAGGCGGTGTCGCCGGGCCATTGATTGTGCTGGGCGATGCGGTGCATAACCTGATCCACGGGGTGTTGATTGCTGCGGCCTTTCTGGTTGATATTCATCTGGGGATTGTCACCAGCCTTGCGGTGATGGCGCATCAGATTCCGCAGGAGCTGAGTAATTTTGCAGTGCTGCTTCATAGCGGTTTCAATCGTCGTCGTGCCTTGTTGCTGAATATTGTTTCGAGCCTGACTGCGCCATTGGGCGGCATCATCGGTTATTTTGGGCTGAATGGTGTTGAGTGGCTCATGCCCTATATGCTGGCGATTGCCGTTTCGAGCTGTGTCTATATTGCCGTGGCTGATCTGATTCCTGGGTTGCACAAGAGCACGGCAGTGAGCTCTTCGATGCAGCAAGTGGTGTTGATCTGTAGCGGTGTACTGGTAATCTATCTGACGCATCTATTATTGCATTAAAGCAGGTGCTGCATTAAAGCTGGCGAGGGGGGAAGCATGGATAAATGGTTTATGGCAGTTGTGGTCGGGCCAGATCGCCCTGGTATCGTCGCTAAAGTGACATCCGCACTGTTTGATGGCGGCTGCAATCTAGGTGAAGCCTCGATGACGCGCCTCGGTGGCAACTTCACGATGATGTTGATGGTGCAGAGTGAAGGGCGAGAGTCGGCGTTAAAGGCACTGCTTGCACCGGTGATCGAATCACTGGGGCTGCATCTGCATATCGATAGCATCAAAGCTGAACTGCATCACCACGTCGAGCCCGATGTACGCATTACCCTGTTTGGTAAAGACCGTAGCGGTATCGTGGCCCATGCTACGGCCACATTGGCAGAAGCGGGGCTGCATATTTTATCGCTGGAATCTGATGTGGCAGGTAGCGAGGAAAAGCCGATCTACATTCTTCACATAGAAGGAAAGGCACAGGAGGGAATCCCTTCATTGGAATCGGCGCTGGAGATTGTCGCCAGCGAAGGAATCGAAACGCGTATCACCCCAATTGATACAGTCATCGGCTAATTAGAATGGCCTTGCTTGAGATCCTGCAATACCCTGACGAACGTCTCAAACAAATGTGTAATGAGGTGCTGGTTTTTGATGATGCACTGCGTGCCTTTATCAGTGACCTTGAAGAGACGATGCGCGCCGGGCCGGGTGGCGTGGGCGTCGCCGCACCTCAGGTGGGGCGTTGTCAGCGCATCGCAATCGTTGATGTTTCCGCAAAAAAGAAGATTAAACATCACGGCCGTTTGGTGTTGATCAATCCAGAAATTATTGAATGGCAAGGCTCGGTCGTTGGCCGTGAAGGCTGTATGTCGGTGCCGGACTATACCGGTAACGTGGTGCGCGCAGAGAGCATCACACTTGAAGCGCAGGATGAGTTTGGTGAGCAACACCGTTTTGAGATGGAAGGGTACGAAGCGCGCGCCGTGCAACATGAGCTAGATCATCTCGATGGTATGTTGTTCCTTGATCGCCTTGTGAGTCGGCGTAGTGATCTTTTTAAGCGCAAGGTTTATCAATAATTACAGTGTATTGAGTTTGTTAAGGAACCTCTGATTAATTACATTGTATGTCATTGCGAGCGCGCCCAAAGGAAGTGCCCTTGGGGTAAAGCACGGCAATCTCGACCCTATAAGAATCATCGAGTGATGAGATTGCTTCGTCGCTCCGCTTCTCGCAATGACAATTAATCAGAGGTTCCTTAGAGAAGACAGGGCGGGGTAAGCTATGACTGTTTTTTGTGATGCCCCCTCCCCGATAAAATGGGCACCCCATTTATCGCACTATACGCCGCTCAAATTCCACTGGTGACAGAGCGCTAGCCATTCTGATCTGACCCCGGTTTGTACCTTCCGGGCAGGACGCATTCAATGGCACCCGAAAACGTTGCTGAAGTTTAAACAACAAGCACGGCGATTAACGATCAATGGGGTCCAGATCAATGGGGTCTGACCCGAATGGCACTAACTTAAGCACGCTTTGCACAATATTTTCCTCTATGCGGAAGTTCTTTCATTTCACGCCTTGGTAGCATCATTAATTGAAATGGTTTTGGCCTTCGTTTAACACAGTGAGGCTCGTGCCTTCCTGGTCGTTCTGGAATAATATTCCCAGCAATTGAATCATGTAAAATAGCCATTAATCTTTGTTGTTCCTGACCATTAATTCTTTCCCGGTTTAAATGCGGCTCCCACTGTCGTAGTGCTTGTACGCTACCTTTAAAACTGATCCGGCGTACCCGCTTGTCATGCTTTCGTGCTTGATTCAAGCATGAGGTGGCGGATACAGTTATAGGCAATCAAGTTCACAATGATTTCTTTACGTATCATCTCTGGACTTTTGCAGCGCAGAATATCCATTCCCATCGTGGTTTTTATATCACGAAAAAACAGCTCGACATCCCAGCGTTGAAAGTAAAGATCCGCTATTTCATTTGCGGGGTACACGCGGGGATCCAGTAACGTGGTCACGATATGAAATGTGTTAACTCTAAAACCAGGCTGATCCACAGTCACTTTGATTTGGCGTAGAACAAGCGTCTCAGGTAGTGTATCCCAATCCGCTTTTGAGTAGCTTGATGCCTTGCTTCTTTTCGGTTTTTCCCATTGAATTAGCAGATCATCTTTGCCCAGTATTTTTATCGATTCAACAGCAGTCACTGGTGTTCTGCGAGCCAGTGTAATCACCGAGTCCACCTCTTTATCCCGTAAGCTCGACATGTCGTAATAACTACAAAAACCTTTGTCCCCAAGGAATATATCTCCCGAGCTAAACGTGTCCCATTGCTGGCGAAGCATCGGTAATTCATGGCTTTTTTTGTTGCCTACTTTATGACTTAGCAATGCGCCAGTTTGAAGGCAAAAGCAAGCGCAAATAGAGGCCTGTGGAAAACTACAGCCTGTTTTTTGATGTCGCTGTTGTGGCCACACTTCCTGATTGGAAGGGGGGGCAGGCATGCTGATGCCAGTACCATCTACAACGATTACTCGACGACCATTCATTAGGTTGGGATTAGCGCCATTTTTGAGCTGTCTGGCAGTGTGCATTAAAATCGTTTCAAGGTCAGCGCAGTCCAGTTTTTGGCGTGCCTTACAATAGGCGGCTGTAGATGAGGTAGGCAATGGCATTGATTTTAGCGCGGCGTGAGCTTGAATTTTACGTACGACTTCTTGGCACCCGCCATCAGCATCCAGCACCTGAGATAGAAAAGCCCAAAAGGTATTCTCATAACTAAAAATACGGTGACGACTAAATGATCCTTTTTGGGCTGGGCGTAAATGCTTGCCAGGGATAAAGTTACCAAAGCATTCGCCCAGATGACTGAATGACTTTTGTTTCAGGCTTATTATCTTATCAGCAAGCTTTTGGCTAGTAGAACGGGGTTTTCTACGGAGTGTTTGAAGGTGAAATCCAGGCAGTAAAAATGTTTGATTTTGCATAGCAAATTATGCCATTTTTGAGGTTTTTTACGGCATAAATTTGATGCTGAAAGCGCTTAAGTTAGTGCCATTCGGCTCTGACCCCTTAGGTTCTTAGGTTTCTTAGACTCTTAGGCTTCAATTGATAAAAATCAATGATAACTGTGTTCAGTGGGTATATTGTTATCGCTCCTACAGTAAGAAAGGAGACTAAGTCATGACAATGAACAGTTGGGGTATTGCTAGTTTACTTATTTCAATTGCTTTTGGTATATATGCTGCATATTTCGATACTTCAGGCGATCTATTTAATTCCATAGCGTGGGCTGTGTCGGGTGTTTTATTAATATTGTCGATCGTGTTTTTTGTGTTAAGAAAGAAAGCGCCTGTTGTAACTGAATAAAGATTTAAAATATAAGATGCAGCGTAACTGAATGAAGGTAAGGCCTGCAATTTTTGTAGGCCTTTTTATATTTGAATAATAGCAGTGTTGATAGCAGGGTATTTCTATCAACAAATAAAATGACTTTGTCGGCTATAAAAAATACCTGCTGTATCACTATGTCATTAGTGATGACCTGGAAAAAATAAATCAAAAGTAGGGACAGTCAGTGTCCCATTTTGAGCGTTGGTTGTCATGTGCGGGTATATCACCATAATCCTTGATCATTCGAGCCAAATGCATCAGATTCCAGGTCATGAAAGTTGTATTTCGATTACTAAAATCATTTTCCGGTCCGCCTGAGGAGGGATGAGATAATCAAGATGCTGTAAAGAATACAAAATATTCATCGCGCAATGTTTTGCACCGTCTTCATTGCTTGCATAGTAGATATATTGGCCTGCTTCATTGAACTCACCTGAAGTGGAATAGAGACGTTCGATAACATTACTACATACCGAGGACTTGTCACCCAATCAGATAGGTGAGCCGATCACCTGGGATTTTTCATAAATCACCGGCCACTCGCCCTTTATGTGAACGCTCTGGAGAACGTTGCAATGTACAATTGAGAAACAGAGCGTTGAGATCAGAAAAACCCCATTCGCTCGCGGCGCATGTTTCATCTATTTTCCCCTGATGATCCTGGTAGTGCGGTGTGTTAAAGAAGCCGATTCATTCATGTGTAATGATGGATGTTTGGCCGACTATTGAGTTGCAGCCTTTTCCACTTCAATGATTGATCCTTCGGTAAAGAGATAATCCCGTAACTGCTTTTCGAAATCATTATCGTTCCTGCGCAGCCACTCAAGCACCATGGCTGCATGTTCCATTTCCTCGCGCATATTGTGTAATAGAATTTGTTTGAGTTGCTCATCATGGCAGGCATCGGCGCGCTGGCGATACCAATCGACCGCTTCCAGTTCTTCCTGCAAGGAAGCCAGCGCCCTGTGCTTGTCGCGTGTTTCATTGCTTAGATCCTGTTCCGATTCATGTAGACCTTCGTTTGACATAGCATTCAACCTCTCTAATTTATTATTGCAGTTTCTAGATTATTTATCTTTTCAAAACATGGTAGGCGGCGCATTGAAAAATATCAATAATTACTCTATTGAATACTATACAATATACCTTGGTATCTTCAGTGCATAATGGCTTGCTCTTCATAGGTAACCATACCCTGAGTGGGCATATCCCCGAGTAATGTTACTCATAACAGGTCAGTCGTTGAGTGGTATGTTGATACAGCATTGTCACCGGACAGGCTAGTGTACAGTTTATCCATTAATGATGAGGTTTATAGATGAATACCGAGGCTGTTACTGACAAGGCACTGCACAAGATAACCCAAGCTGGTCCTGTTGAAGAGTTACAAGCTTTAGGTTTTTGTGTTGATACGTTAACTGCACTGGCTCCGGCAATTGCTACAACACGACTTGAGAAGTATGCATCCGGAGATACGATTTTTCACGAAGGCACTGACGTTGAAGCCCTTTATGTTGTACGTGATGGCCGCATAAAGTTGCTTAATTTTCTGGAAAGTGGCCGCGCTCGTATCGTCCGTCTGCATAATCGTGGGTCCACGCTTGGTCTCAATGGTCTGATGGATGAGGCGCATACCCATACCGCCGTGGCGATTAAGGAGACGCAAGTTTATCAGATTCCCATGTCATTGATTAAAGTAGCGAAGGTTGAAAATACGGAAGCTTATTGCCAATTGCTGGAATACTGGCATGAATATCTGAACATAGCGGACACCTGGATTACCGATTTCTCCACCGGCACCATCCGCGGACGGGTGGCGCGGCTGATCCGGTTTCTGGTAGAACACGACGAGGCTACGGGTCCGAGAGAAGTGACCCTGCTGACGGTCGAGGAAATGGCCGACATACTGGGGGTCACGCCAGAGAGCGTCAGCCGGGTCATGGCTGATATCAAGCGGAAAAAGATTCTGCAACCCGTCGAGGGTGAGCTGTCGGATCACTACCGGTGTGATATAAGCGCCATCGAGAAGGAGGCGGAGCAATAAGCAATAGCCGAACGGCTTATAATCATGCCTGGCTTGGCGGGCTGTTACAGGGGGTTTGTAAAACTAGCTTTTGCCGTCGGTCTGTTCTTCGATTTTCTCAAGTTGCCCGTAGATATCCCGATAGGATTCTTTCGTGCCATAACCCAGCAATATATCCATCTTCAGTTGAGCGTGCGCATCCTTGGGCAGTTGCCGCAGATTTGATTATTTTTGCCAGTACGGTCCTTGTTGTTCGCTAGTTCCCTGGTATTCATAAGTAACTGCTCGGCACTAAGTTTTTGCAAGGGCACGACCATCGCCCAGGAGAAAAAGCGTAATCCACGGCTGGGAAACAATAAGCCATGACAGGAATTTTTATGATCGTGGAAGCGATAGATCTTCCCTATTCTTATATCGTAATGTGGGCGTTATGATAAACCCACTATGCGCTTACACAGAATGAAAGTATAACTAAGTCCGCCGGACGCAGTGATTGATAAATTTCAATGCGTATTCTCGTGCTGCCCAGTAGTCTGCTCATACCGTTGTCCATTTTTCGGGGCAGCGCCGTTGAACAAATTAAAGGAGTCTACACCGATGAGCATGAAAGAATCGTATCAACAGAAACTCCAGGCCCAGTTGGACGAATGGAGCGCTGAGATCGACAAACTTAAGGCCAGGGCCGACAAGGCGGAGGCTGATGTCAAGCTGGAGTACTATGAGCAAATTGAGGATTTGAGATCAAAACAGGAAACGGCCCGGCAGAAACTTGAAGAATTGCAGGCAGCCGGTGAAGACGCCTGGGAAGACCTCAAGGTCGGCGTCGAAAGTGCCTGGCACAGTCTTGGGGAGGCCGTGCAGAAAGCCACATCAAGATTCAAATAACCGTCACTCATCTAATAAGTGGAGTAATACGACATGACAATACCAGGGTTGGGCAAAACAAATCTGCAGGCGCTGATCGTTATATTGGCGTTATCAGGAACCTCGCTCTCTTTTGCCGGGCAATCACCTCATGATGAAACGACGATGCAGGATGTGAAGCAGGAAATGAGAGAAGCGGCAAAAACCATCAAGAATTATTCTGTATCACAACGTGATGAGGCCGTTAAGCAGGTAAAAACGACTCTCGATAAAATCGATGCACATATCGACCGCCTGGAGGATCGGCTTGATAATAAAGCTGCACAGATGGATCAGGCCGCACGCAAAAAAGCCAGATCCACACTCAGAGTGCTTAGAAAGCAACGCAACGAGGTGGCCGAATGGTATGGCAGTATGCAGTATAGTTCCAGCGAAGCCTGGCAGGACATCAAGACAGGTTTTCTGAAAAGTTATGGGGTGCTGTCGGGCGCCTTCGATAAAGCGCAAGCAGAGTTTAATCAGTAAAACGAGAAGGCCATGCCGTATAAAAAAGTGGGCGAACTGCCGGAAAGTGTCAAAGATAACTTGCTGAGGCATGCGCAGGAGATCTATCTTGCCGCTTTCAACAGCGCCTGGGAACAGTATCAACATCCGGCTGATCGTCGTGGTGACGACGACCGGGAAACGGTGGCGCACAAGGTCGCCTGGTCAGCGGTGAAAGAAAAATATGAGAAGCGCGATGGCCGTTGGACCGAAAAGGCTTCATAGTGGATATGAACGCCACAGTGCCGCAAGGCTGCACCATTATATTATCATCACATACCCCTCAGCCACCCAGGCCCGGTGGCGACCCCCCAAAACCACCGGGCCGGCCTCCGAAGCCGATTGATGATCCGCCGCTGCGGCCGGGAAACCGCCAAAACCCGAATGGGTGATGGTGGTGCAGAGACCGTGGGGCGATCGAGGCAAGGGCAGGGCGTACCCGGTACCAGCTGTCATCTCGTAGATTAGTTTCGTTTTGTGGTGAGCATATCCCGAATAATTTCTGGCGCAACGTCGGTCATGAGCAAGGATAAATGCATCAGCACATTCGGAACAATAATTTTTTTGTTGCCTTTCCTCAGATTCGGACTATCAACATTATAAAGAGCTACTTTCTGAGTTTTGTGTAAAGTCTACAAACTGTAGTGTTAGCGTATTGCTTGATGCCGAGTCATGTTCACTGGATCCTGGTTACGAAAGATGAAAATGGATTGCGTCAGGCCGTTGGAGAAACGCATCGGCGTTATACGCGGTATATCAATTTCCGAGAAGGATGGTGGGGCCATCTCTGGCAAGGGCAGTTTGCTTCGTTTTCGATGGGTGAGGATTATTTCTGGGCAGCTGTTCGGTTTTCTTGCGAGCGGTTTGGATGGTCAGTGTAATGAATCAATTCGTAAGCATGAGCGCAATGACAGGCATTTAGGGTCTGGCGATTTTGTCAGTAAAATTGAAGCGATATCTGGCCGGGTCTTAAGGCAGAGAAAGCCTGGCAGGAAGGCGTTGGATAAGGCGATGAATTAAGTATTCTGTGCCCGGATACGTCGTTTTTTATCCTGAATATCACCGGTGCTTTGGTCTGGGCTATCGCTGTAAGGATGTTAGGATACCTCTTAGGTCATGCTTTTGAGTTGGTCATTGGTAACGTCAAGCATTATGAGGTGGAATTGTTTCTTACTGTTATTGCTGTTGGTCGGACTATTTTCTTATCAGGCACTAATGGGGAATAAAAAGTAACTTTTTCGCTTGCGTTGATGTCACTTACAATAAGGTCATAGTTCATCGCGTTTGATATGTTTAGGCTGGCACGCTTACATTTGACTTAATAGATAAGGAATAGAGTAAAGATGATGGATATTTTGACCTGGCTGGGTATTGTATTTTGTATCTCACAGTCAGCGATGTTTTCAGGCTTAAACCTGGCGATGTTTGGCATCAGTCGAATGAGCCTGGAAGTGGAGGCCTCTGCGAAAAATCGTGCGGCAATCAAGATTCTTCGCTTAAGAAAAGATGCCAATTTCCTTTTGACTACTATTCTATGGGGCAATGTAGGCATTAACGTCTTGTTAACACTGCTCACCAACTCGGTGATGGCTGGCGTAAGTGCATTTCTTTTTTCCACGGCGTTAATTACACTTGTAGGAGAGATTACGCCCCAGGCCTATTTTTCCCGTAATGCGCTGCGGATGGGAGGCTTATTAGCCCCCGTTTTACGTTTCTATCAAGTATTACTGTATCCGGTGGCGAAACCAGCCGCACTATTGCTCGATATGTGGTTAGGGAAGGAGGGCGTTGAGTATTTTCGTGAAGAAGATCTTCGTCGAGTGATCACCAAGCATGTTAAGGCCAGTGAGAGTGACATTGGTTTTATGGAAGGAATGGGCGCATTAAATTTTCTTGATCTTGATGATAGACTGTTGGCGGAAGAAGGCGTAGTCCTGGATCCACTCAGTATTATTAGCTTACCTGTTGCTAACCGACGTCCTGTGTTTCCTGCGTTTAAAGGTGTCGCATCAGATCCTTTTTTGCGCATGGTGAATGCCTCAGGTAAAAAATGGGTCACGATTACTGATGGAGCAGGCGAACCGGTAATGGTCATCGACGCTGATGATTTTTTACGCCATGCCTTATTAAATGAGCACTCAACGAACCCTAATGATTTTTGCCATCGACCCATTATCGTACGTGACCCAGGTGCACATATGGGCAAGGCCATCGTCCGTTTTAAGGCATCGCCAAAGTCAGATGTTGATAATGTAATAGACAATGATCTGATTCTACTTTGGGCAAAAGATAAACGGATTATTACCGGCGCTGATATTTTGGGTCGTTTGTTATATGGTATTGTTAAAGAGGAACGCGAGGCATAACGTAAACTGTGCTAATGAGAAATTTCATTTAAATTAACTTATCATTACAGAGGCTAGTTTTTTTATGATGTTGATAATATTCAAATTGACTTAAGGTTCTTACTTATGCCGATTGATTTTAAAAAATATGGTCCATTAAATGGACATGATGAATTAATTTCCAACAAAGGAAATCCGCGTCTGGCGGCACGCCAGTTATGCAGTTACTTTTCTGGATTAAATGACGAAGAAGTCGCTGAATTACGCCAGGCAGTGGATGTGACGATAAAAGCGCTGGGCATCTCCTTTACAGTTTATAGTGAAGGGAGCAATATTGATCGTTCATGGCCGCTTGATTTAGTGCCCAGAGTGATCAGCAGTAAAGAGTGGGAACGCACAGACGCGGGGCTTAAACAACGACTGAAAGCACTCAATATGTTTATTAACGATCTCTATAATGATCAGCAGATTGTTAAAGATGGCGTGTTTCCACAAGCGGTGCTGGATGGCGCGCGAAATTATCGACCTCAATGTGAGGGGGTTACCCCGCCTTTTGGGGTATGGGCACATATCTGCGGGACGGATCTCGTGCGTGATGGCGATGGCACACAGTACGTATTAGAAGATAACCTGCGAGTGCCTTCTGGCGTTTCGTACATGCTTGAAAATCGTCACGTGATGAAGCGCGTCTTTCCAGAGTTGTTTCAGGATACGCGTATTTTACCTGTTGATGATTACACCACGCAGTTGTTTGATATGCTTGTTTCGATTTCACCCCGTCAGGAAAAACTTCCAGAGGTGGTGGTGTTGACACCCGGAATATTCAACTCAGCCTATTTTGAACACAGTTACCTGGCGCAACAAATGGGCGCAGAACTGGTGCAGGGCAGTGACCTGGTGGTCAATAGTGATGACTGTGTCTACATGAAAACGATTTATGGGCTAAAGCAGGTCGATGTTATTTATCGGCGTGTTGACGATGATTTTCTTGACCCGGAAGCGTTTCGTAAAGATTCAGTACTGGGCGTGCCGGGACTGATGCGTGCATGGCGCGCAGGGAATGTGGCAATTGCCAATGCGCCTGGTGCTGGCGTCGCGGATGATAAAGTGGTGTACGCCTTTGTGCCAGAGATGATTAAATATTATCTCAATGAAACTCCATTGCTTCCCAACGTACCGACCTATCTCTGTATGAATGATGATGATTGTGCCTATGTACTTGAGCACCTTGCAGAGCTGGTGGTGAAGCCTGCCAATGAGTCAGGCGGGTATGGCTTACTGGTCGGGCCGATGGCGACTAAAAAAGAGCTGAAACAATTCAAACGCTTAATTAAACAAGACCCGCGTAACTATATTGCGCAGCCGACATTAAATCTTTCTACGGTGCCCACACTGCTGGATGATGGCACGATGGCGCCACGCCATGTGGATCTTCGGCCATTCACATTACAGGGAAAACACAGTTACACCACAACGGGTGGATTAAGCCGTGTCGCACTTCGAGAAGGTTCGTTAATTGTTAACTCTTCTCAGGGTGGTGGCAGTAAAGATACCTGGATTGTTAACGCGGGGGGGCAATAATGTTATCACGTGTCGCTGAAAACGTTTACTGGATGGCCCGCTACCTGGAGCGTGCTGAAGACACATCGCGCTTAATTAGTAGTATGACCAACTTATTACTGGATATGCCGGATGATGCGGAAGTCACCTGGTTTGAATTAATTAAGGTCGTCGATGCTGAATCCCATTTTATAGAGCTTTATGAGGATAAGCGTGACGAACGCTCCGTCATGCGTTATCTGATCACAGACCTGCGTAATCCCAGTTCAATTTTGGTATGCATCAATGCAGCACGAGAAAATGCCCGCGTCACCCGCGACATCATCCCGAATGAAGTATGGGAGCAGGCGAATGAACTCTTTTATTATAGTAATGAGAATGCCAAAGGGGCGATTGCACGTCGTAAAAGAAATGACTTTATGAATGATCTGGTGCGTCGTTGTCAGACGATGACTGGTATCATGATGGGGGCCATGTCGCATGATGCCGCCTATCAATTTTTACGTATCGGGCGAAACCTTGAACGGGCAGATATGTGTAGTCGCATCATCGATGTGGCAGCAGGAAACCTGATGTCGGATGAAGAAGAGTTTAACCCAGCGTTTGCAACGGTACGCTGGATTAATGTGCTCAAGTCGCTAAACGCTTTTCAGGCTTACCGTATGGAAGGTTATATTGGTGTGAATGGTAGTGATGTGCTCGATTATTTATTTAATCAGCAATACTTCCCGCGTTCCATGGGGCATTGTCTAAAGGAGATTGGTATGTGTATTTCTGAGGTTCCTAATTCACGTGCACCGAGGTTAAAGCTTAATCGCATGATAAAAGAACTCGATGATGTGGCTGTAAAAAGCCTGAAACGCAGCGGACTTCACCGCTTCGTTGATCAGTTTCAGGCCTCAGTCGATGAGCTGCACAGCGTTATTGCTGATACCTATTTCAGATACCCATAAAACTAATGAAAAATTTTTATTGCCAATGTGGTCAGCCAGTTTTTTTTGATAACAGTGCCTGTATCCACTGCGGGACTGTGCTCGGGTATGCCTTTAGTCAGGCGCGTATGGTAAGTCTTGAGGCTAGTGGTGACGAATGGCGTGATATTGAGCAGGGTGATCTTTATCGCTTATGTGGAAATCGCACCCAGCATAAGGTGTGTAATGGCATTGTTAATAGTACAGACAGTGAGATATTTTGCATTGCGTGTCGTCTCAATCACACTATTCCTGATCTTTCTGAACCAGCGAATTTGTTACGTTGGCGTAAGATAGAACAGGCGAAACGTCGTTTGATTTACGGACTATTGTCTCGTGATCTTCCGTTAGAGTTATCGGTTGCAGGTTACCCTCGAGGCATGATGTTTGAGTTTCTTGAAGACCAGCGCAGTAATCCCAATATGCCTGAAGAGTTTGTGACGACAGGACATCGCGACGGCATGATCACCCTGAATGTGATGGAGGCGGATGATGTGGCGCGTGCGGTACAGCGTGAACAGAGCGCAGAGCGTTATCGTACTGTACTGGGGCATTTTCGCCATGAAGCAGGGCATTATTATTATGAGTTGTTGTCAGCCCAGGAGCGCGGCTTTGAAGCGCTCTTTGGGGATCCACTACTACCCTATACAGAAGCACTGAATCTCTATTATGAGCAGGGGCCACGGGCGGGGTGGGAGCAAGATTTCATCAGTGCCTATGCCAGTGTTCATCCACTTGAAGATTGGGCTGAGTGTTTTGCACATTACCTCCACACGCTTGATACGGTTGAGACCGCCGTGGCGCGTGATGTGATTGCACCACTGAAAGAAGATGGCACGATTGAACCGTTGCTCGAATGCTGGGAGTCACTTGCCGTGACGATTAATGAGCTTAATCGAGGTCTTGGTCTGCGTGATGCCTATCCGTTTTTCGTTACACCGGGGGTCGCAAACAAACTCAGGTTTGTCGATGAGGCGGTGCGGAGCCATTCACGTAATAACGGATAATATTAAGCCAGTATCTGTTGTCTGCCCCTTAGTGACCATCGTGGTTAATGGGGTGGATATTACTTGCCGAAGCCGTCTTTTTTTCCCATTCGAGTGGTGGTAGCCCTGAAAATGCGCTGTTGATTGCTTCATTCCAGCTCTGGCGAATGGTGCGGAGATACGCATCATCTTCGTTAAGTCGTAAGTAGTGATTACTTTCGAAGGAATCTTTTTCATAGACTATCACTTCAATAGGCGGCCCAACCGTCGCATTTGATTTGATCGTTGAGTCCATCGAGACTAGCGCACAACGCGCGGCATCCTCCAGTGACGTTTTACGTGTAATAATCCTGTCGAGAATCGGTTTGCCGTATTTACTTTCGCCAATTTGTAAAAAAGCGGTCTCATCGGAGTCCGCAATAAAATTCCCGGCGGCGTACATGAGGTATATGGCGGGTAGACCGCCTTTTATCTGTCCACCAAAAATCAGTGATGCTGAGGTATCGACTTTTGCTCCCGTGGTCGCGGCCTGCGCTTTAGTCTGTTCCTCACGATTAATGTCACTGACATAAGTGGCTGCTTCGCTCATCTTTTTGCAGGTATTAAGACTTTTCCTGGCCTCAGGGTCTTCCATGTCATGCTCAATGCGGCTGACAATCGCCTGTGTGGTGGCCAGATTGCCGGCAGTTAACAGTACAAACAAACGGTCGCTGGCAGGGGTAAACAGGTGCATTTTGCTATAGGTAGAAAGCATGTCCGCACCTGCATTGGTGCGAGAGTCGGAACAGAACACGAGCCCACTATGACAGGAAATCGCCACACAATATGTCATCTCAAAAAATCCCCTGATGTAATCAATGGGCTATTTTACCGGAGTTGTACATCATGCGCCTATTTAAATGAGGGTGATAGCGGCAATAACTAGGAGGATAAGCTATACTGCCTGCTAATCAATCACCATTATCTGCGTTGGTTGAGTCCACTGGCAGCGCGCTACGATTGTGCAATACACGCTTATGTATTGATGACAAGCCACATCCATCGGGCCAGGTAACAAATCCTCACCCCTCTCGAAACCTTTTCACTCATTTCACCATTTTCATTCAATAATGAACGAGCGCTTAGTTTTACCAGCGGTAACTATACTGCATCCCTAGCACCGGTACCTGAGTGAGGCGATAGCGGCTATCCAGTGAAGCATCGAAGTCAGTCGCGCGATAGGCGGGCAGTGCGATGACGGGTGAGAGCGAGGCGCTGCTTTCATCATCGCCAAACCACTCATCTGTTTTGGCGTTCATCGCACCCAGTGGATCGGTGAGCGCCATAATCCATTTGTCGCCCCAGGTCTCTTTTTCGCCATTGGCGTGGCGTGCGCGGATCTCTTTACGCAGTTTCATGAAATACATGCCCATAAAGGCACCGGCGACAGGGGTCACAATAATATCCTGTAGTGACGGTTCTTCAAAGAAGGCTTCGAAGCCAAATTCAAAAGAGGCAGAAAGGGCTGCTGAATACCAGAAAGCGGTGTTTTCATCGTAACCGCGTTCGCGTGCACGCACGTAGTAGGCGCTGCCCCAGTAGGGGTGCATGATGTAGTTGATATCCCATTGGTCGCTATCCCATACGGCGTGGCGGACGTTGTTTTTGTATTTATCAAAACTGAATTCGTCTTTCTGTTCGTCTGACCAGCCAGAGAAGCTCTGTGGCGATATGTACAGCAGGCCGACAATCACCACCTGGTAAGTGAAGAAATATTTGGTGTCCTGTATTAGGCCTGCTTTATCGGCGCTGCTGGGCGGCGGGGTGTCGATGTCGCCGCTAACCGAGTAGATGTGTCGATCACGGGGCTCAAATTTAACCCCCTGGGTCGGTAGCCCAAGTGCAAGTCCTGATGGTGAATAAAGCGACCAGTTTTCTGTGCCGCTGTTATCCCATAGCGAATACGGAGCAGGAGCGGCGTGGGTGGCCATCGAAAGTGAAATCAAACCCAGTAGGGCGCTGATAAGAGAGGTGCGTCGTAACATTTTGGAATACAAGGGGTTATCTGGTCTCACGCTGTATTTGTCTTATTGCTGCGAGCAGCGAAAAATACAGGGACTCTGGTTAAATAATTGATGCTGAATGCTACAGCATCAGGCATGTCTGCCGCAAGGTGGGAGACAGATTGTCTGGGATGCTTTTTTATCAAATTAGCTGGTTTTGAGCAGGGCGTAGGCGAGTGATTTTTCATTCAAGATGTTTGTAGCTTGCCTTCATGTTGCGTTGAGAATTTGCATGGCTGGGATTGATGACAAGCGACTTTTCGTAATATGAAATGGCCTCTTTATATTGTTTTAAATAGTAATGGCAATTGCCAAGGTTATGATAAGACTCATCGTTAGGTGAAATCTCAATGGCGTGATGAAAACTCTCAGCGGCCTCCTGATATTTTCCGAGACTGCCGAGTGCGATGCCAAGATTGTTGTAAGCGGCAAAAAGGCGAGGGCTAATACGAATAGCGTGACGGTAAAGTGCGATGGCATCATCGATGTTGCCGCGCTGTGCATTGATAACGCCAAAGAGATGCAACGCGTCCGGGTTCTCTGGCTCTATTTCCAGTATTGCTTTGTAATCCTTTTCGGCGCTATCAATATCTCCTTTTTGATGATGTGCAACGGCGTCTTCAAGCATGGTGGTTATACTGGGTTTTGCAGCCTGCTGTTGAGGATCGGTTAAGGATGTGCGCCATTTATCGACTATTCCAGTGAGTGCGGCTTCAAAGTTTGTGCAGAACTGTTGGCTATCAAACAGTGGTGCGCTTTGTCGATTATTGATCAGTTTGGTTTTTATGACTGAAAGTTCTGCTGGTTCAGAGGCTAGTTTGATCGCAAGTGTTTCATAATCACTGAGTGTCGTGACCACCAACTCAGGTAGGCCGACTGCGTGTAGCAGGCTGCCGCCCATGCGGGAGACAAAGCTATTGCCCGGGCATGTGAGTACAGGCAACCCTATACCCAAAGCATCACTGGCAGTTGTGCCTGCATTGTATGGCTGTGTATCTAAAAAAAGATCAGCTAGGCCTTGGCGTGCTAAGTGATCTGGTAATGGGATGCGGGGTGCAAAGATCAAACGGTCAGGATCAATCTTATTTTTTTCTGCTTCACGGCGAAGATTTTCATGCATCCACTCATTGTCATCGACGAGCCACAGTACGCTATCGGGTACGGCTTTAAGGCAGCGCATCCAGACTTTAAAGAGCGCCGGAGTGATTTTGTAGCTGTTATTAAAGCAGCAATAGACAAAGCCTTTTTCAGGCAGGCCGCATGAGGCTCTGGTTGGTGTGACCGCGGCGATTTTACGTTTTGAATCAGTCACCATATAACAGGGCAGGTGAACAAGTTGCTCATCGAAGAAAGGTTGTTGATCCTTGGGGACACTAAATTTATCGACGATAATGTAGTCAATGAACTTTGCGCCCATCGTTCCGATGTAGCCGAGGTAATTGACTTGAATGGGTGCAGGACGATGAGCGAGTACAGCAGGCCTTGAGCCGCCTGTATGGCCGCCTAAGTCGACAGCGATATGTATGCCCTTGCTAGCGATGAATGCCGCTACTTCGCTATCGTTCATGTGGTTGACCTCATGAAAGTGATCAAAAGCGTTGATTAAGCGTTGTCTCATTGGGCTTGTATTGGGTGGGCCATAAGCGATAGCAAAGATTTCGAATTTGCTGCGGTCATGCAGTTCGTAGAGTTCTACGGTGAGATCCGATACAGGGTGTTCGCGGAAGTCGGCAGAGAGATAGGCGACTTTGATGCGTTGGTTGTTAGCGGGTGGGGTGGCGTTAATCGCTTTAATCGCATTTGATGATTTATTAATGAGGGATTTAGTATAGCTGCGGGCGCATCGTTGTTGGGCGCGTGGGTCATCTAACCACATGAGAACTGAAAATGCGTTGGGCGCGGTAAGCCCCGTTGGCCTCCATCGTGACAGAGACTGCTGTATTGCTTCAAATGATTCCCAGTCGCACATTTGCCGCAAGCAGGTGGCAAGCTGGCTTAATGTATTGATGTGGTTGGGTTCAATCTTGAGTGCGTACTGGAAATAATCACGAGCCTCCTGAATCTGATGTTGTTTCATCTTTATGATGCCCAGATTGGTCAGTGCGCCGAAGTGTTCTGGATTGCGCTTTAATGTTTTGTTGTACTGTGCTTCCGCCTCACTGAACTGCTTTTTATCGCTGAAGATTACCCCCAGATTGTAATTGGCCTCATCGTGACTGGGCATGATGTTGAGTGCTTTGACAAAGCAGGCTTGCGCCTCTTCCTGCCGTTCGAAGTAACCTAAAATACCGCCAAGGTTATTATAGGCCTCGACATTTTCTGGGTCTGTTTCAATGGCGTGCTGGAATGATTGTAAGGCCTCAGTCTGTTTATGCAGGTTGTTGAGTGAAACACCTAGATCATTATGCGCAGCAGAATTTTCAGGTTTTATCTCAAGTGATTGTCTGTATAAATTGACTGCCTCTGTTGGACGTTCAAGTTGAGCGTAGATAATGCCCAGATAATGAAGCGCATCTGCATGTCGCGGGGATGTTGATAACACCTTTTTATAGGCTTCTTTGGCCTCTTCTAGCAGGTTCTGGTTATGGAGGTTAACGCCTCGTTGAAATAGTTTGTCGATATTCATCGCTTCACTACTTCAGTATTAATCTGTCTGGATGCGGCATGACGATGTTATTTATATTATGTTGGCTGCTTTAGCGATTGAGTGGCTGTTGAAGGAGCTTCGTTTTAATTTCGATAATGTCGACACTCGTGAGCTTTTTGAAGTGTTGGTCAATCTGAATTTCTTCAAGTGTGACGAGAATTGATGTGCCATCAACTTTAATCACGTTGCCCTTCATAATGTGGGTTGTGCTACTGGAGGGGAGATTGAATGAGAGGGTGATGGTCTCCCCTTTTTCACAGCTCATTGGGATGAGTTCATTATCATCACAGCGGATCTTTACTGTCTGCTCTGAAAAATCGATCAGGGTGCAGGGGTGTTTTTCGCTGTATAGTTTCGTCTGTAAAAGACCGGGGATTTTTGCTGATAAGCGTGTTTGACTACGTTGATCCTTCATTTCCAGTAGTGCAGGGTCAACATTAAGCACCGCGACCTGTGTGTTGTTGAAATGGCCACCCTTGAGACGAGCATATTTTTTCACAACAGTATCTAAAAAAGGGATTTTTCCATTTGCTTGTTGCCCGATTAAGGTGATGTTGTTGCCCTTTGCCAGGCCGCCGCTCTTTTCCAGTATCTCTTTCTGCTGATAGTCGAGTTTAATCTCATTACGGTTAACGATCGGGATGAGGATGGCAAAACTGTTGACCTCATCGATTGGGCTTCCATTCAACACCAGCGTGTGGTCATTGTCTGTTGTTGAGAGCTCACTGTTTGAGTAAACCGTCTCGCCATTGATTAAATAGGCAATGATGATGGAGTCGATGATGATCTCCTGTCGATACTCTGGAAAAAATTTGAGATTACTACCGATGGGGAAGTGAGGAAGCAGTTGGCATAGGCGAGCGCTGTCCAGCACCACACGTACCGTCGCCGGTTGTTCGCTCTCTGGTCTCTTTTTCGAAAATATTTTGAATATCTTCAGCATGTTAACGGGCTTTTAAGGTTGGGATGGTATATGGGAATTGATCGGCAATTTTGATTAAAACTATAGCGTTGCTAATTGGGGGGAGAGAGCGGTGGCGTGTGCAGTGCAATCGCCACAGAAGAATGCCACGGCGAGGGGAGGGGGTGGCTAGTTTTGCAGTTTGCCGTTGATCGCATCGCTGAGTAGCGCGGCGTATTGCGCCTGCGTCAGGAGAACTGGATTGCCAGCGGCAGAGGGGTCCTGTAGTGCCTGGGCCGCGATCTCATCAATGCGGCTCTCATCAATGCCAATGCTTTTGAGGTCGTTCGGGATGCCGATGTGGCTGCGTAAGGTGATGATGTAGTCGAGTACGGCATCAAAACCGTCGCCGTCCAGTTCAAGGTAACGCGCCAGGTGCTGCATGCGGATGTCAATCGCGGGGCGGTTTTTGAGTAGCACATAAGGCATTAGAATGGCGTTGAGCAGGCCGTGATGGGCATCATAGATCGCCCCCAGTGGATGCGCCAGGGCGTGCATGGCCCCGAGTCCCTTCTGGAAGGCGGTTGCCCCCATGGTGGAGGCGGCCATCATCTGGCTGCGTGCTTGTATGTTTTGCGGCTCTTCACAGGCGATGGTAAGCCACTCTTTGATCAGGCGCATCCCTTCCAGTGCAATCCCGTCGGCCATCGGGTGGTAGGCGGGTGAGCAGTATGCCTCGAGGTTGTGAGAGAGCGCATCCATCCCTGTTGCGGCGGTGATATTGGCGGGCAGCCCGGTGGTGAGTTGTGGGTCGGCAATGACAATCCCAGGTAACATTTTGGGGTGAAAAATGATTTTTTTACAGTGCCGCTCTTCATCAACGATGAGTGAGGCGCGACCGACCTCTGAGCCGGTGCCAGAAGTGGTGGGAATCGCGATGATCGGGGCAATGCCGTCGCTATCGACACTTAACCAGTTATCGCCAACATCTTCGAACGCCCACAGGGGCAGCTTCTGTCCGCACATCAGTGCAATCGCCTTACCGGCATCCAGTGCACTGCCACCGCCAAAAGCGATGATGCCATCGTGCCCATTGTCACGGTAATGCTTAACGCCGTTTTCGACGTTTAAGCCATTAGGGTTAGGTTTGATCTCACAGAAGAGTCCGGTGGGAATGCCCTGTGCTTTATTATCTGCGATTGCTTCAGTGACCATTGGCAGTTGACTGAGGCCTGCATCCGTTACGAGTAGCGGGTGTTGCATGCCGAGCATTTTACACGCGCTGGCAAGCTCTGAGATGCGTCCAGCACCAAACCAAAGGGTGGTAGGGTAGTTCCAGTTGCCGTGTAATTTATTGTGGCTATTTGTCATGGCGTTTGTGAATGTCGAAAATGAAATGATTTCGGTTGAGTCAGGCGCTCATAGGCGAGCGCTGAAAGTGAGCTTCCTTTACCTGAGTTTTTTAGCCCACTCCATGCGAGTGCCGGATCGAGATAGTCGCAGCGATTCATGAAGCAGGTGCCAGTTTCCAGTTGGTTGCCGATGTTGAGCGCTGACTGTTGGTCGGCGGTCCAGATCGACGCGGTCAGGCCGTAAGGCGAGTCGTTCATCAATTCGATCGCCTGTTCATCAGAATCGACCGACATGATGCCGACGACCGGACCGAAGCTTTCATCGCGCATCACCGCCATTGAATGATCTACATTAAGCAGTACCTGTGGTGCGAGGTATGCGGTGCCCACCTGGCTGGCTGGAAATAGCTTTTCATCAATCGCGGGGGTGGCCCCCTGTTTGATGGACTCGCTGATCTGGTCGCGTACACGAGTGGCCGCTGCGGCATTCACCATCGGGCCAAGTGTGGTGTCGGGGTGGAGTGGATCGCCGAGGCGGAATTCACGTGTTAGCTCAATGAAACTGTCGCTGAATGATCGGTACAGATCTTTGTGTACATAAATTCGTTCGATGCCACAGCAGGATTGACCTGAATTAAAGAAGGCACCGTCGATTAGATTCTCAACCGCCTGCTCCAGGTCTGCGTCACTGCGTACATAAGCCGGGTCTTTACCACCAAGCTCCAGACCGATATCGATAAAGCGGCCAACCGCAGCGGCTTCTATCTCGTGTCCGCCCTGCGTCGAACCGGTAAATGAGACATAGTTAATGGCGCTATGTTGAATCAATTTTGCGGTGCTGGCGTGGTCGAGAAACAGGTGTTGAAACAGGC
>Ga0316209_1000496_pt1 | contig 67742 bp, 54 predicted proteins | sample 6monopyrite_MG_FD_204945 | JGI IMG/M metagenome (GOLD analysis project Ga0316209, IMG submission 204945) | Microbial mat bacterial communities from mineral coupon in-situ incubated in ocean water Damariscotta River, Maine, United States -... | ecosystem: Environmental > Aquatic > Marine >... | reverse complement strand
TAAACCGTCATCCCCGAATGCTTGTGTCGGGGATCCAGCGGCCTTATGTACTGTAAAGACACTGGATTCCCGACACAAGCATTCGGGAATGACGACACTCTTTAAGTTAACGGGACAGTAGTGATATTGAATATTAAAAAGGCCCATTAACCCAACCCGAATTAATGAGCCTTAGCTTGCACCACCTCCTTTTTAGTTACTAACTAACTGTTGGTCTTCATAATCCAGTTCAACTCTACGGTGTTCACGATTATTAATCGCACCCGCCAATGGCTGATCACTCGCGTTACCAGCTATCTTAATTCGATCTTCAGGCACACCGAAATCAGTTAATATACTGGCAACCTGTTTTGCCCGTTTCATACTGAGCATTTCGTTATATACTCGCGCGCCCGAACTATCTGTATGACCACTGATGGTTAATATCAAACTTTTATTTTCCTTTAAATACTGTGCATGCTGCCAGAGCATTTCACCGTATTCGGCATTAATATTTGCATCATCAAATGCAAAACCGATAATGCCTTCATCAGGCTTTGGTGTTTTACGACTCGGTGTTTTACTATTCAGTGTTGACGTATCTTGCGCCGTATTTTCTTGCGCCGCGACTTCATCCGGGACATCAACCGGTTCCACCACTTCAATAATTTCCTGCTCGGGTATAAAATCAACGATGATGCCTGTTTCCATTTGCGAACCATCGACAACTTCTAATGATTCCGCTGTCACCTTATTCGCTACACCGGTGTCAGTTGTCAGCCTGACGGTTTCATGTCCTGCACAGCCACCTAAGATTAACAATGGCAGACTAAATGCGATTGCTACCGGATAAATTGTTTTATTTGAATTTTTCATAATATGTTCCTCATTGGTTATTTTCAAAATGTCAGCAACTGGTTTTATTGCTAACTTGAGGACGAGTATGCGAGCAGGATGTGTTTTTTTGCGGGCAAGATTATGAAGATATGCGGGTGAATTATTATGAATTGTGGCAATGCAGCCTGATTTTAAGTTGTAATAAAAATTTTGATATCTCATCCCTAAATGAATCAAGAGAAAATCAGAAGTGAATAGCTACAATCTATCCGGCAGGGAATTCCACAACGATCTCAACACCCGAATCATCCATGAGATTTTCCGCTCGCACACTCCCTCGGTGAAACTCAACAATCATCCGCACAATATACAAACCCAAACCCAGATGCGGCTGACTGCCTCTTTTATCTCGAACTGAAACCATCGATTCAAATAAATTTTCACGCATTGCATCGGGCAAAATATCCCCCTGATTTATCACGTTTAACTGAAAACTGTTTTTTTGCTCCTTGAGTTTAATCATCACAGGCGTGGCTTCTTTATGAAAGTCCACCGCGTTTGAAATCAACTTATCGAGCATCTGCGCCAACAAATCCGCTACACCTGAAATATGTGCAGCTGTCTTTAAGGTGTTTTCAAACGTAAAATCGACCTGCGGATATGCCAGTCGATATCCCGCTATACAACTATCAATTAACTGTTTTAAATCAACCTGCTCGAGGGTTTCCGATTGCAGTGTTTGTTCTAGCCGGGTTGCTTCACTCATGCGGGTTAATATGTCACTTAGCCTCGACATGCCCTCACTAGCACGTTTAATATAGGTTTCCCTGGCATCATCTGTTTTTGCCATTTGAAAATTATCCAGTGATGATCGCACCACCGTAATCGGCGTGCGCAACTCATGGGATAACTTGCCCGCCATGGTTTCAAGATAGCGATTATATTCCGCAAGGCGCGACAACATATCCGCAAACCCCCGGGATAAGTCCCCTATTTCATCACCGGATTTTGTTGGTTTAAATGCTTTCTTAATTCGACCATCATTTGAAATTGCATGCTCGGTTTCATCACGTAATTTTCTGATTCTGACCGACAGGCGCGTTGCATAACTCAACAGAACTACAACTGTTATTAAAAATGTCAGCACACTTAAATTAATCAGAATTTTCATTGCTTTATTTTGCAATATTAAAATAGCGTTACTGGTTTCTTCTATTGCAATCGCGCCAACCGGTTTACCACCTACCAACACCGGATAACTTGCGGTTAAAATTCGAACCCGCTTATCCGGGGTATCTCGCCAGCTTGTTTTTGGCTCACCCTGTAGTGCAGATTCAACATCATTACCGCGCAAATATGAAACACTTAGACGATCATCTTTAAAATTATGTGGTGGCTGAGTGAGCAGTAAATCATAAAAAATACCAACCAGATTACTTATCACTCCGGCTTCATGCATTTCCGTTTCGGAAGTTTTGTCATAGTCGCGAATATCACCCGCGACCGCCAGTACTCTGTATTTTTTATCAATTACCCAGGTGCGCGATGCAGGCCTTTTTATGCGCTTTAACATTGCTTCAACCTCTATCGATGGAATTATAATTGAACCCAGTTCACCCGTAATTTCACCTTCACCCAGAACGGTTTTTATTTCCCGGTTTTTCTCATCATCTACATTTGCCACGAAAAATGAAAATCCGTCACCTACCAGTGAGAGCGGCAGCCGTATTTCAACAATGTAACCATCAGCGGTTTCCTGCCACTCACCTTTGATCCGCAATTCCGGCGCAACACTTTGCCATTCGTCTACTCGCATTTGCATGCGGTGCGCATTAATCCAGCCGGGCGAGTGAGTAGCAATAAAGTAGGTTTTTATTTCAGCCTGTTTATTTCTTAATTTTATAATCAGATGGTCATTTTTATCCAGGCTTAAACTATTCGGTTTTCTGTATACCACCCTGTTATCTTTAACTTTAAGCAACATATAAAGGTATTTTTTGTAACTGGCTAAATAATATTTATATTGAAACGAATTTAAACCATCAGACATTAATATGTTGGATTTTTCATCAAAATCCAGCCAGTCATCCATGTAACCGTCTAATTGAATGGCTCTTTTTAATGGCCGCACATAAATATGTGACGAATTATTTAGCGGTTTTTTAAGTGATGCCGGTATTTCGTCCACAGACGCATTAACGTTAAATATATTCGCCTGCCCCTGCAATACCGCCGCCACAATTTGTGCTCTACCGAGCAAATTTTCCTGCTGATTTTTACGCAGAAAATTTTCCATATCCTGAATATATTGCACGCCAATCCACGGCACTATAAATAATACTGCTGAGATTAATAATAATTTACTGCGTATGGAAAATTTAATTTTCAAACCTGCTTTCCAGCTAACTTTCCAGCCAGCGATAACCCATGCCATAAACGGTTTCTATACATGTAAAACTTTTATCGACTTTTAAAAATTTATTGCGAATACGCTTTATGTGAGAGGTAATGGTTGCATCGTCAACCACGATACGGGCATCTTCCATTAACTGGTCACGATTTTTTACATGCCCCGGGTGCTTCGCGAGTGTATGTACCACCCATAGTTCGGTCAGGGTTAAATCAACTCGCTGTTGATTCCAGTCCACCACAAACCGATTCATATCCATAGACAGCGGCCCGCGTTGCAAAATATCTTCTTCAGCCGGATTTGCACTCAATGCATTTATTCTGCGAAACAGGGCTGCGACCCTTGCACATAAATTTGGCAAACTAATATCTTTGGTTAAATAATCATCGGCACCCAGTCGTAAGCCGGAAATAATATCCAGGTCACTGTCTCTCGCGGTTAAAAAAATAATAGGTACAGTTGCTGACTTACTGCGCAGTATTCTGCACACATCAAAGCCACCCTCTACATCATCCTCAAGCCCGATATCTAACAACGCCAAATCTGGCAGGCGTACATCGAACGCTTTAATAGCTTCACCCCGACTGCCATATATGGAGACTTGATACCCTTGCTGCTTAAAAACATCCGCATAGTTTTCCCGTATCGAGGGCTCATCCTCAACGATTGCTATATGCTGTGACATTGACCAACCTTTAATTACTCTACTGCCTTATACATTATCACATTAAGTCGCCATTTTTTTGTCGTTTGCAGGCTTTGTCATAATTCATCAGATTTCATCTCCACCCTGCCCGAACCCATACCCGCTATTGCCATGCTTATCGCGTTAACTACTCCCCAAGAAGTTTTACTCATTCATCAGGAGAATTTTATGTTATCTATTTATCAAAATTTATTTAAACGCCGTCAACGTCGTGAATATCTGGACGATAAATACCGGCCTCGTAAATCCAGTTTATTAGTCTGGTTACAACGTGTTATTTTTACCGCACTGTTAATTGTCATTGGCATTTTTTTAATGCTACTTAGCAATTATGTTTATGCCGAAGCCTCAACAGATAAGTTTCAACAGGTCAGCATGAGCAATATTCGCGCAGGTAGTTTATTAATTAAATCGCCAACGAATACTTATCAAAAAATTCCATTACTACATACCGATGTTCAGATGAATATCTCCGGCATGATTTCCCGAAGCCACATTAAACAGCAGTTTAAAAATACCAGTGATAACTGGATAGAAGCGATTTATGTATTTCCGTTGCCTGAAACCGCCGCCGTTGACCACATGCGTATGCGTATTGGTGAACGCATAATTGAAGCTGATATTAAAGAAAAACGACTGGCTAAAAAGATTTACGAAAAAGCTAAAAGTGAAGGCAAAAAAACGGCACTGGTTGAACAGGAACGCCCCAATATGTTCACCAATAGCGTTGCCAATATCGGCCCCGGCGAAACCATTGTTATTGAAATTGAATACCAGCAAACACTGCATTACGATCAGGGTGAATTTAGCCTGCGTTTCCCCATGGCCATTACACCGCGTTATATACCCGGCACCCCATCGCCGGTTATTTCTGCGCCAAATATTTTTTCCCCGGCTATTTCTGCTCCAACTATTTCCTCTATGGCCATCTCTGAAAATATTTCTTTTACCGGCAGTGGCTGGGCGCACAATACACTTCAGGTGCACGACGCTTCACGCATTACACCGCCACTGTATGTCGGGGCCAATAAAATCAATCCAGTTTCACTGAACATAAATTTAGATGCGGGCTTTCCGTTACAGTTTTTAGTGAGCCGTTATCATCCGATTATTAAACGCAAAAACCATGACATTATAAATGTCACACTTGCTAGTGGGGTTACACCTTCAGACCGGGATTTCGAACTTGTCTGGTCACCGCAAAAAAATCAAGTACCCGGTAGCGCTATTTCCAGTTCTGACTTTCCCAATACTACATTTCCAAGGGCAGCCGCTTTTAACGAAGTGGTTAACGATGAGCATTACCAGATGATTATGCTAACCCCGCCGGCAAATGGCGCCTATAACGGTCAGCCGCTGGCACGGGAAGTTACCTATATTATTGACACATCCGGCTCAATGTATGGCATTTCACTGGCGCAGGCAAAACAGTCTTTATTAATGGCGCTGGAACGCCTGAGGCTACACGATAAATTTAATATTATTCAGTTTAATTCGATGACTGATCAGGTGTTCAGGCATGCAAAATTTGCCAGCTTTGAAAATGTTTTAACCGCCAAACAATATGTGAAAAATTTACAGGCGGATGGTGGCACTGAAATGGCACCGGCATTAAAGCTGGCACTTAACAATTCCACAGACGATAGTTATATTAAGCAAATTATTTTTCTTACCGATGGCAGCGTGGGTAATGAAACGGCTTTATTTGACATTATTCATAAAAAACTCGGCAATAATCGCTTATTCACCATTGGCATTGGCGCCGCACCCAATAGTTATTTTATGCGTAAAGCAGCTCAGTTCGGACGAGGGACGTTTACTTATATCAGTGATGTCAATGAAGTTAATGAAAAAATGACAGCCCTGTTTAGCAAGCTGGAAAGTCCGGTGATGACGGATATAAGTATTGTCATCAATGACAACATAAAAGCCGAGATTTTACCGAAGCGTATTCCCGATTTATACCAGGGCGAACCGATTATTCTGGCGATTAAGTCCGATGAAAAATTAAATTCGATTAAGTTAACCGGCAAACAAGCGTTGGCGCCCTGGTCTGCCACGCTGAATTTAAACCCTGCAAAATCTAGCAAGGGCATTGCGACTTTCTGGGCGCGCAAAAAAATTGCCGTGCTCAGTGACAGTCTTCACGAGGGCGCAGACAGTGAGCAGGTACGTAGCGATATTATTGATATTGCACTCACTCATCATTTGGTCAGCAAACACACCAGCCTGGTTGCGGTTGATAAAACGCCCTCCCGTGCGCAGCAAACACGACTGCACAGGCCGTTAAACAGGCAGGCGCTACCGGTGAATTTACCCCACGGACAAAGTGCACCCGCAAGTTACGGCCAGCTGGCACAAACCGCAAGTTCTGCAGAATTAAATTTAATTTTTGGATTTTCGCTGCTGATGCTGAGTTTGGCGCTGACGGTATTGTTGCGTAGTAATGAAACAGATTCAGCTAATCAGCCAAATCACCCCGTTACATAAACACTAAACACGGGTTCCCCTACCCATTTGGGGAACCCGCAAACTAACCTCCACCTCAATCCAATATTTATTCACTGTAAGTACCTACTATAAATATCCACTATCAAATGCCCGAGACTCAACATGAAAACCATCAAGCCCTACATCATCATCTTTTTATTTATTCCCGGCTGCTGGTTCGTCGGCGAAGGTTTATATATTGAAAGCAAAGCCATGCTGGCACAGCATCTTTTAGAACGTGCATGGCAAAAAGTAAAAGCCGGCGACCGGCAAAGCAAGGCCTGGCCCTGGGCCGACACCTGGCCGATTGCCCGCCTCACCGTGCCCCGTCTGCAAATTGACCTGATAGTACTGGCGGGAGACAGCGGCCGCACGCTGGCCTTTGGGCCGGGGCACAATTTTTCATCTGCCAGCCCCGGCAATCTGGGAAACAGTTTAATTAGCGCACACCGGGATACACACTTTAATTTTTTACAGTACCTGCAACCCGGCGAGCCAATTTTTATCGAAACCGCTCAGTCGGGAAATACCCGATTCGAAGTCACCTCTACGCGGGTGGTCGATATGGACAGGGCGCACTTTATCAATGATCCGTCCAGCGCCTACCTGCATCTGGTGACCTGCTACCCTTTTGACTCGATTATCCCCGGCGGTTCGCAACGTTACATTGTGTCAGCCGTCGCTCAAACCCGCATTTAACCACTAAAGATCCCCGAAAAATCAGGCCAAACACGCCTTAAGAAACTTGCAATAAAGCCGGTTACAGGTATCATTCGCCCCACTAATGAGAGCCGACATAGATTGGCCTGTAATTTATTCAATTACCCTGGTAATTACAAGGTTACACAGCCCCTGAATTTGGCGCTGTGAGGGACAATCAGCGCGATAAACGACAATCATTTTTATTGTGTAAAAATGTAACCTGCCTGGAATAAACCACCGGCACGCTGCATCTTACACAGTATGTACAATCACGAGGTTTGACCATGAATTTTGAAGATTTCTCTTCCGCACATTTAACCGTGCTGTTAACCATTTTTGCTATTGCATTTATTATGGGTGCAGTGGTTAATAAATCTAATTTTTGCACCATGGGTGCGGTTTCCGATATGGTAAATATTGGCGATAATGGCCGTATACGCGCCTGGTTTTTAGCCATGGCCGTTGCCATTATCGGTGTTGTTATCTTTGAATTCAGTGGCATCGCCAGCGTAGATTCAACTTTACCCCCCTACCGTGGCAGCAATTTTGCCTGGCTGGAATATATTCTTGGCGGCTTCCTGTTTGGCATCGGCATGACCCTGGGCAGTGGCTGTGGTAACAAGGCATTAATTCGTATTGGCGGCGGCAACATTAAATCCATCATTCTGTTTATTGTGGTGTCGATCTTCGCTTACTTTATGATTAACCCTTTCCCGGGAACAGACAGCACCATTTACTCAACGGTTTTCTACCCCTGGACCAGCCCCGCATCAGCCAGCCTGAGCACAGCTCAGGATTTAGGTAGCGTTATCGGCAACACGATCGGCATGAACATTGGCACAGCTCGCACAGTAATTGGCCTGATTCTGGCGATTGCACTGCTTGTGTTTATCTTTAAGTCTGCTGACTTTCGTAAAAGCTTTGATAACAAACTTGGTGGTTTCACCGTAGGCGCCGCCGTACTGGCCGCCTGGTTTGCGACGTCTAGCATGGTAAGCATTACCACAGACGGCGAAACCTTCAACTGGACACAGTATGCCGCGGCTGAATCCTGGGACATGATGGAAGACGATGCAGCAGCACGCCCCCGTGATGTTGCACCCCAGTCGTTTACCTTTATTAACCCGATTGGGCAAACAACGCGTTACATTTTAAAAGGCTTTGATAATGCCTATGTCACTGCGGGCCTGGTGGCGGTACTCGGCGTGATTTTAGGCTCATTATTCTGGGCACTTATTTCAAAGTCATTCCGCATTGAATGGTTTGTTGATTTAAAAGATTTTGTCACCCATGTCATAGGCGGTATTTTGATGGGGGTTGGCGGCGTGCTGGCACTGGGTTGCACCATCGGCCAGGGCATTACCGGTGTTTCGACCCTTTCCATAGGCTCCATACTGGCACTCGTTTCAATTATTTTTGGTAGCGCGCTCACCATGAAAATGCAGTACTACAAAATGATGCATGAAGATGATGCGACATTTGTTAAGTGTCTGGTTAGCTCACTGGTAGATTTTAAAATGTTACCTGAGAAGTTGCGTTCGCTGGAAAATTTCTAAGCTTAAAATTTCAGCCCTGCAAGCTTTCAAATCTCCCCTAACCCCTCTTTGCTAAAGAGGGGAACAGTTCTTTGTGTTTGTTAAAGAGGGGAATAGTTCTGTCTCTTTGCTCAATAAAGGAACAACTCTCACTTTGCTAAAGAAAAGCTCAACTCTCACTTTGACAAAAAAAGGAATAATTTTTTCTCTTTGCTAAAGAAATGAACCATCCTCCCCCTTTGCAAAACGGGAGTACAAATATTGGAGTGAAAGCTCAGGATCACTATATTAATAAATCATGCTACTGAGGGGGATTTTCTTTCAGGCCTCTAAGCTTTAATTCTGCACAAACAAAAACTGTAGTGCGCAAATAAATACGCATACTTACAAATAAAACATAAACAAAAATTCACTTGCTTTGAGTTTATTTGTGAACAGGCAATTTTTTAACCACAATCTTCAAACCGCATTCCATTAATAATCAGTGTTACACTCAACACATGGATATATATTTTTTCGTCACCCTACTCGCAGTAGCTTTCAGCGGTGCATCTATGGGCAGCTTTTTACTCGTCACCCTGCTTTATAATATTTTACTAAAAACCCCTGAAAACCTGATCGACAGTTTTACTATTTACCGCCGCCTGTACCGGCTCAATTCGGTTTTATGTTTAATGGGGGGCATTTGTGCCGCACTGGTAAAAAACCAGATCGCAGCCTTTTTGCTCATCATTATTACCGTAAGCTATATTTTTAATCACTCACACATTTTAAACGCCATGCTCAAAACCTGTAATCAGCAATATCAGGTGGTTAATAAACAGGCTTACCGATCATTAACCAGCCTGCAAAATTTACTGCATCTTTGTCAGTTTGGTGGGGCGGCTTATGCTATTTACCTGCTGGCAATCAACTGGCCTCCTGACCTTCCAGCGGGGCTTTAATTTATATTATTCAGCTAAATCCCCCAACCCTACCACTGGTCAGATAATTAACCCGAAAATTTTTCAGGTTATTTTTTAGCCAGCCTTCCAGCCCTTTATTACTGGGAAACTCGCCGACTTATCCACAGCTTATGCCATTTTTTTCAACAGGTTTATCCACTGTAGATAGTTATTGACACTTACAATACCCACAATATATAGTGGATTCGATCATTAAGCCGCGGCTTAAAGCCATATTTATAGTCAATAATAATGGTCATTTGAAAAACTTATCCACACATGGACAATACTTAAATCTGCGGGATTGCGGATCATCGTGAAATTTTTAACCTGCAGAAAAAATAAAGTAACGGGCAGGCCCTGGCCTGATAACACAAGCATCAACTGAAGGATCAAAATTGATATGGCAAAGTCCATCGCGTCAATTAATTCATTACTCGTCAGCTTAAAAACAGTCAATAATGCCCTGCCCATAAAACTCCAGCAACTGGGCTTTAATACCAGCTTAAAACTCGGCGCAGAACACGAATACACCGTCAAAACCCTGCTCAATGCCATCGACACTTTAGCCATCCAGTTTTTAACCATTACAGCCAATCGCAGCCAGTTTATTCAACGCACCAGTTACAACGAGCGCATGGAAATTGAATCCTGTCTGAATAGCCTGCTCAGTTGTTTGCAACTGACCAAACAGGAATTAGACGGCCTGCGGGAAACTGAATTTCAATGCGACAACATTCTTGCCCTGTATTACACCTCGGATAAAAATGAGCCGTGCAGCCTGAAGTTACTCGACTCGGTACACTTTATCGACCTGATAAAACCCTATTGCCGGATGTTGGAAATGATTATTGCACAGGAACGTATTCATGCCCTGTCGGCGGTTTTAGAAACCATGCTAAGCAAGGAAAGCCTGTCGTTAAAGGAAAAAGATAATGAATTGACAGAAGAGCAGTCTAATGCGATTGAGTTATCTCAGTACTTAATTCGCCAGGCATTGTAATTTTTTATCTAATGACTGGCCGTTAAACTATTTTACGATTCCCCGTCACAAAGTTTTACACGAACATCATATTTTAGCTCACAACGATATGCAGCTCGCCCGTCTCGATAACAACGATTACGTTTATACAATGCATGGCTTCGGCAATCGCTCCAGCTGGTTTTATTTGACTGGTGCTCGACTTTAATCTGGTTAAGTTCTTCCGTGCCCAACTTATGCATATCTTTTTTCTTATCGACAAACACACCCTGTGCACAGACTGGTTGCATAAAACTTAAAAGCACGAGCAGCAAAATCAATACCATTAATGGTCGACTATAAACATTATCTGAACCGATATTAACCCACGTGTTTTTACTAGTATCATCTCGGGGGGAAAATTTAATCATAAACGCCTCATATTGATCTCACTCATTACACAGCATTACACTAAAATTCACCTAAGGAACCTCTGATCAAGTCGTGATGACCCTGTTTTTTATAAATAGGGTGCTGGCTAAAGGCGCCCCTACTTTTCTCGAAGTTCGTTGCAATAGAATGCCCCATAGCAATATATTATGGCGTCTCACTTCGTGAAAAATCTTTCTGGAAAAGATTTTCGCGCAAACCCCGAAGGGGTTATGCACAGGCAAGTGCATAACAAAAATAGGAACACTTTTATCTCAGCCTAACTCTAACCAGACTTAATCAGCGGTTCCCAAAAAAAGGCATTAACCGATTTCTTATCACAGGCACTACCAGCAGCAATAAAAAAAGTGCTGCAATTAAACTCAAACTTTCGGGCACAACATTGTTTTGCAATTGCTGTCGGGCGTCAATCTGTAAACTAAAATCTGCAATTTCACCTTCACGTGACAAACTAAGCAACTGATCAAGCAACACACCCATAAGCAAACTCACCGCACTGATTCCAGTCAGATAAATTAATGTCACCCGTTTACCCAGTTCTTTTTTAATCAGCATTAATCCGCCAATGTTGGTGGCCGGGCCCACCAGTAAAAACACCAGTACCGCACCGGGGGAAACCCCCGCCACCAACAATCCCGCGGCAACCGGCGTTGAAGCCACCGCACAAATATACAGGGGAATTCCCACCACTAACATAACAATCATCGCCGTCATGCCCTGCCCCCACTGGGCTAGCCAGCCATCGGGAATCACCGCCATCATTATTCCCGCAAAAATAATGCCTACTGCCATCCAGCGAGAAATATCGTCCAGTAAATCGGCACCCGCATAGCGTAGCGCCTGCCTTAATTTGTTTTTTGTTGCGCGTTGAGCCGGCGCCGTTGAGCAACAATCAACGACTTCATTTTTGCTACTGGCACAACAGGCTGCCTCCTGCATTCCCCCCGACGCAACCGGAACAGCTTCATCTTTAACATAGCACACCATCATGCCGGTTATCAGCGCACTGAACAAGGCGGCAATCGGGCGATACACCGCCATCACCGGCCCCATTAAAGCATAGGTTACCGCCACAGAATCAATACTGGTTTCCGGTGTGGAAATTAAAAAGGCAACCGTCGCCTCTTTTGAGGCACCGGCCCGCCGTAGTCCAATCGCCGCCGGTAAAACACCGCAGGAGCAAAGAGGCAAAGGCGCACCAAATAGAGCGGCCCGCCCAACCGCTGAAAACCCCGATCCACCCAGCCACTTTTTCATCGCATCTTCGGGAATATAAACTTTCACCAGCCCCGCCGCCAGTAACCCCAGCAGCAGCCAGATGGCCGTATCCAGATAAACCATCCAGATGCTCTGCCCAATGTTTGCGATTAACTCATTCATCTTTAGGATTTTAACCTATCTACAGAAATTAAGGTAAAATGCCATATCACCCTAGGTTTTAATTATTGGGGTTTAATTATTGGGGTTTAATTATTGGGGTTTAATTATTGGGATTTAATTATTGGGATTTAACCATCATCTGAAGAACTTATCATTATGAAACAAACAGAATTACTTTCCCCCGCAGGCACCCTCAAAAACATGCGCTATGCATTTGCCTATGGTGCAGATGCGGTTTATGCAGGCCTGCCACGCTACAGCCTGCGCGTGCGCAACAATGATTTTATGCAAGACAATATCGCCATTGGTATAAAAGAAGCGCACGATCTGGGTAAAAAGTTTTACCTCACCTCAAACCTGATGCCCCATAACAGTAAAATAAAATCTTACATTAAAGACATGGAGCCAATTATTAACATGGGCCCGGATGCATTAATTATGGCGGACCCGGGCTTAATTATGATGGTGCGCGAACGCTGGCCTCAGATGCCGGTACACTTATCAGTACAGGCCAATACGGTAAATTATGCCGCGGTGAAATTCTGGAAATCCGTGGGGGTTGAGCGCATAATTTTATCCCGTGAATTATCTCTCGATGAAATAAAAGAAATTCGACAGGAATGCCCGGACATGGAACTTGAAGTTTTTGTACACGGTGCACTTTGCATTGCTTACTCCGGACGTTGTTTACTCTCGGGTTATTTTAACCACCGCGATCCGAATCAGGGCACCTGCACTAACGCCTGTCGCTGGGATTACAAATCGACAGCATCAGAACAAAATGCAGAGGGCGTGTATAAACCAAAAGAAATCCCGCAACCATCTATTCAGTTTTCTAACATGGGTGATGCCCGTCATCCCGATGCCAATGAAGTTATGTTTTTAGAAGAAGCCAACCGCCCCGGCGAACAGATGCCGGTGGAAGAAGATGAGCATGGCACCTACATAATGAACTCAAAAGATTTACGCGCAGTCGAACATGTGAAACAACTGGTTGATATTGGCATCGACAGTTTGAAAATTGAAGGCCGCACCAAATCACATTACTACGTTGCGCGCACCGCACAAAGCTATAAAGAAGCCATATTAGATGCCAGCCAGGGCAAAGAATTTAACCCGCAATTATTAGGCGTGTTAGAAAACCTGGCCAACCGCGGATACACCGATGGTTTTTATCAACGCCACCACACCCACGAATATCAAAATTATATGCAAGGTAATTCGATCAGTCGCCAACAGCAGTTTGTAGGGGAAGTTGTAGCCTACGACAATGCAACCGGCATGGCTGAAATTGATGTAAAGAACAAAATCAAAGTCGGTGACAAATTAGAATTAATCAAACCCTCGGGGAATCAAGATATTATTTTAGACAACATGCAGGACTTGCATGGAAACGCCATGGACGAGGCGAAAGGCGGGGGTTATAAAATTCGCATTGCGCTGGATAAAGCGATGGCTGAGCGGGGGTTAATTGCGCGCTATCTTGATGCGCCGATTATTTCTTGATGCCTTTAAAGTCAAAGTCAAAAGATTACCGCAAATGAACGCTAATAAACGCTAATAAAAGCGCAAGTGATATTTAGTTTGTAGGCGCTAGCTTTAGCTAGCGATGGAAGGAGCGATGCGGAGCGAACCATATAATTTAACTTAATGTACAGGCTCGCTTCGCATCGCAGGATGTATCGCCAGCTAAAGCTAACTACTACAGATATACCAATATGTGTAATATTTTTTATGTAGTTAAATCATTTGCGCTTTTATTAGCGTTTATTAGCGTTCATTTGCGGTAATCTTTTAATCTAGTCCAGCACATGAGAAACCAGTCCATCCGCCAGCTTCGGCTCAAACCAGGTCGACTTCGGCGGCATCACTTCATTGGCATCCGCCACTAACATTAAGTCTTCCATGCTGGTGGCATACATAGAAAATGCCGCCGCCATTTCACCACTATCCACGCGTTTCTCCAGCCCTTCAAGCCCCCGGATGCCACCGACAAAATCAATTCTCGGATCGGTGCGCGGGTCGGTAATATTTAATACCGGGCCCAATAAATTATCCGCCAGCAAACTCACATCGAGCCTGCCAACCGGGTCATCTGAAATACGTTCAGGATTAATATTCAGACGATACCACTCACCATCCATATACATTCCAAACTCATTGGGCTTGGCAGGTTTAACCGGTGATGACTGTTTTTCACAGCTGAAATTCTCTTTTACTTTATCAATAAATTCACCCTTTGATAAACCATTCAAATCGCTAACCACACGATTATAATCAAAAATTTTCATCTGTTTATGGGGAAAAATAACCGACAGGAAATAATGACTCATGTCATCATCAGATCCGCCCTTAGATTTTGCAACCCGCGAAGCCGATGCAGAACGGTGATGCCCGTCCGCAATATAAATGGCGTCCATTGCATCAAAGCCTGCGGATAATTGTTGCGCAACCGAATCATCTTCAACCACCCAGAAAGTATGCCCGATACCGTCATCTGCAACCAGATCATAAAGCGGTTTGCCCTGCGCCACTTGATTTAACAGGCCATCAATTACATCGTCGGATTTATAGGCCAATAACACCGGTCCGGTTTGCGCATTCAACGCTTCAATTTGCGCCACCCGATCATTCTCTTTTGCCGGGCGGGTAAATTCGTGTTTACGAATGCGATTAGTATCGTAATGTTTCACCGATGCTGCCGCCACTAAACCTGTCTGCACAATATCCCCCATTTTTAGGCGATACACATAATAGCGGGGCCGGTCTTCGCGAATTAATACGCCATCATCAATAAGCTTCTGCAGATTTTCCGCCGCCTTTGCATACACTGCCGAATCGTAGGGATCGATATCTTTCGCCAGATCGATCTCCGCTTTGGAAATATGCAGAAAACTCATCGGTTTTCCCGCCGCACGCTCTCGGGCTTCGCCACTGTTTAGTACGTCATAGGGAGGCGCCGCTACATCTTCAACATGTTCGGGAACAGGGCGTAAACCGGCAAAGGGTCGAATTAGTGGCATAATTTCCTCAGTTTTAGTGGTAGATAATAAGGGCACTTACTATACAGGTTTTAGTGGATTTTTTTTAGTCTGCGGGTATGCTGTTTTCTTTTTCACCGATAAGCAAAGTTAATATGAATCACTTTTTACAACAGCTAAAAACCACCCCCGAAACAAACAGCTTTGAAAACACTATGGCGATAATTGATGCCAATTATCATTTCACGCCCTGTGAGTTCAGCAACGGTGATTTGATTAATGCGAAAGACCAGAACAACGGTTCCTGTAAAATTTTCGCCTTCGCTCAACTAAACAAGCTGAGTGAGCAGCAAACCCTGCACTGCTTTGGTGATTATTACCGTTTGGATGTACTTCAAAACCCAACCGGCACAGACCACCAGAATATTCGAAATTTTATGCAACAAGGCTGGGCAGGTATAAAATTTGACACTATCCCGCTAACCCAAAAATAACCCAACTCGCATGATTGACATCCTCGGAGACAGACCGGTGCTGTCCCGCTCTGTCCCCTGTGGTAAATACCATGCAAATAAATAGAACCACCCTCAACGTTAGCAAAATCTAATCCTATACAAAAATACTTAGTTGCGCATACAATAAAATAATGCTTAAATAAAAACATGTTCGAAAAATGCATCTACTTCAACACCAATGCACTGGCGCGCCAGATAAATAAAATCTGGGACGAGGCTTTTAAACCTTTGGGCCTGTCGCCTTCCCACGCCTATGTGCTGCGCCTGGTGCTGGAGAATCCTGAAATTTCAATGAAGCAGATTGCCAGGGAGCTTGGGCTAGCCCCTTCTACTATTAGCCGTTTTGTTGACAGCCTGATAATTAAAGGCTTTTTAAAGCGGGTTTCAGATAGTGATGATAAACGGGGTACTAAAATACTGCCGACCCCCAAAGCAAAAAATATTCAGACAGAACTCGAAAAAATCGGCCAGCAGCTTTATACCCGTCTTAATGGCATTATTGGCAAAAAAACATTTTCTACCCTGGTTACTGATATGCGAGAGATTCGCGAAAAGCTCTAACGATGACTGAAACGAAACTAACACTACCCCATTAATTTTTTAAACCCATTTATAATATTTGTATGTACAAGCAAATAAGGAGAAATACACAATGACACTTTCCCATGAAATATTCTGGTTATGCATGGTCACTCTTTTTACGTCGGTTATGTGGGTACCCTACATTATTAATCGCATGGCGGAAATGGGAATCTGGCCCGCACTTTATAACCCACAACCGGATATTCGCCCAACAGCACAATGGGCTGAGCGCATGATGCGCGCCCATGAAAATGCCGTTGAAAATCTGGTGATTTTTGCGCCACTGGTGATTCTCACAGAAATAACTCAGCTTCATTCAGCCAGCAGTAACTTTGCCGTAAGCCTGTATTTTTATGCCCGACTTATACATTTTATCGCATTTACATTGGCTATTCCCCTCATCCGGGTTGCGACTTTTTTAGCTGGGTTTGGTGCACAGTTAATACTCGGCCTGAATCTTTTAAACATAATTTAAGGAGATAAAACAATGATAAAACTACACGGTCGGGATGTTTCAGGAAACACCTATAAAGCACAACTTTTAATGAGCCTGATGAATATTGAATTTGAATTTTTAACCGTTGACGTCGCTAATGGGCAACATAAAAGCGATGATTTTCTCCAGCTTAATCCGCGGGGAGAGTTCCCCGTGCTGGAGGATGATTCAATGATAATTTGGGACTCCCAGGCAATACTGGTTTATTTAGCGCGACAATATGAAGCCCAAAGTAACAACCCCTGGTATCCGAATACCACCACTGATATGACACTTGTCACGCAGTGGCTGTGCGTTGCCAATGATGATATTTTTAATAGCCTGGGCAAGGCACGCTCGATGCTCAAATTTAATACCGAAGGCGACCTGGATTTATTTCAACAAAAAGGCCGGGCCATGCTTAAATGGCTTGAACGACATTTAAGCCAGAGAAACTGGCTGGCAACAAATCACCCCAGCATCGCTGACATTGCCTGCTATCCCTATGTCGCCCTGTGTGAAGAGGGAAACATTTCACTACAAGGCTACCCGGCTATACACCGATGGTTTAAGCGTATTCAGTCACTTGATGGCTATATTTCTATGCCCGGAATAACATCACCCGAAATAACATCACCAGAATAACATCACAGAGTTAAGAAACCTCTGAACAAGTCTATTATATCTCTGGCGGTCAGGTGCGTTCATAATCAAGGCGCCGCTTTGAAAGCATGCCCAACGTTATAGACATGGGCAGGGTGAGAAGTTGCAACGCAGCGTGTGAGCTCACCTGAGCGCCCCGAAGAGCGCGACCTGATAGACTTGTTCAGAGGCGCCTTAAGTTTAAGCAGGATGAATGATAGATAATATTGCGAATAGCCGTTAGAATCGGGTGATATCAAAATGACTATTCAGGAATGATCATGAACAAACTTATTTTTATATTTATCGCTGCTATCTTTTTAAACGGCTGCTCTAGTTTGTCGGTAAATTATGATTACAACCAGAAAACAGATTTCTCAAAATACAGTAAATATGACTGGCTGCCATTTCCGAAAGACATGCAAGTTGATGAATTAAATCGAGCCCGTTTTGTTACAGCGGTTGAAGATACGCTTAAATCAAAAGGTTTTCATCAAAACTCTGCCGGTGCGGATTTTGTAATTGCCACACACTTCGGTAAAGAAAACAAAGTAGATATCACTAACTGGGGTTACTCGTATGCACCTAATGGTTACTACGGTGGTTATGGTTATCGCCATCCGGGTTATGGTTATTCGGGTTCCTATGCTAACACCGGTGGCGTTAGTGTTTACGAGTATGAACAGGGAACATTAATTCTGGATTTTGTTGACACTAAAACTAAAACACTTATCTGGCGTGCAACCGCAAAAGCCATTATTAGTCCCGCATCAACACCGGAAAAACAAACTCAAAAAATACAGAATGCGGTTAATGAAATTTTAGAAAATTTCCCGCCAAAAGACAGCGCCGATTCATCTGCTGCACCAGCAACCTCAGGCAGCACAGACTAATTTATATTCAGTAACAGACCCAACAGCCAACAGGGTGAGTCTTTTTAGATCACCCTGTGTTTTTAACCAAACCACCCGAAAATCAAAAAGTGTGTCGCGTACCAAAACTGAATTTATAATCTTCGTCAGTAAACCCGTAACCCACATCCATACGTAAATCAATTTTCACCAATGATTTTATTTTCCATCTTAAGCCAAGTCCCGCACCAACATTAAGAGGTTCATGCATTACATCATTTAACTGATCATAAGTACTACCTGCATCAACAAAGGCTACATAACGTAACAACGGATATTTATAATGCGGAAACATATATTCAATATTCGTTACAAATAAGGTATTGCCTTTGAAACGACTCTTTTCATAACCGCGCAAGTCATTACTGCTACCCAGACTGAAGGCATATTCACCGAGTATTTTATCATTTGAATGACCAAACTTCATTTGCACATTCACATTAGTTGAGGGACGGTTTTCAAAACGATAGTAGCTCAGATAGTAAAATTGATGACGGGTAAACTGTGCCTCACTGCCAATTGAATCACCCGACCAGTCGAGTTTATATCCATATGATTTTCCGCCCCTGTTATATTCAAAGTCATTAAGGTCTCTGTAACCCACTTCTGCACCCAAAATGATGGCATCTATACTTTCTAAGTTTTCATTAACTATAAGGTCATCATTAACACGTGTCTGATATGTAACAGCCCCTCCTGTAAACCAGCCCCGGTTTCGACCTCTTTCGTTTAACCAGCGGGTAACACCAACACGGTAACTATCGTCCTGCCGGTCAATAATGCCTTCGCTCTCGTCAACTTTATTTTCTGTTTGCAGTGCAAAGTCAAGATTATAGAAACTATTGTTTACATTGGGATAAAAATATCTAAATGAATAACGGCTTTCATTAACACCATTCGTTGAACCGAGATCTAATGCTAGAATACGTGCACGGTGATTTAATCCGAAAAGGTTATCACCCTTGTACTGCAAGCCGTAAAAAATCTCATCATCTTCAACTTTAAGCCTCGGTAAAACCAGATTGTAATATTTTTCTTTAACAATAAAAACAATATTAACTTTGTAAATTTCTTTACCCGCATTACCCTGAGTATAGTTTTCTTCCAGATAATAGCGCACTGACTTATACAGACCGATATCCATTATCGCCTGTCTTGATTTTTCGATTAAGGCTTCATTAAATTTTTCACCCGGGCGAATATATATTTCCCTGTCAAATACAGAGTCCCGAGTGACTTTATTGCCCTCATATCGAATTTCATTTATAACGGTTTCTGCCTCTACAGTAAAACTGCATAACAACATTAACCATAATAATATTTTCGCTTTCCCCATAATTTTTTAAGTAATATATCCTCACTCTGATGCAGCAATAAACCGGCGAGCACACATGCGGTACCCAAATAAACACTTGCGCTAATGACTTCATTATTTACCACATGTCCAATCCACAACGCGGACACCGGTGTTATCAGGGTTATTAACGCAACACTAGACGCGGGCAAATGCTTGAGTAGATAATAATAACTAACAAAACCAATAACTGAACCCACAACACCTAAATAAATAATAGACCATATCGCCTTCAGCGGAATTTCTACTGGCAGGGGAGGAGAAAATACCAGATATACGGTAAGAAACAGGGGCATAGAAAACAATAATCCACCCGCTACTAATGATAGCGCAGGCAATTCAATTTTAATGCTTTTTATCCACACCGCACTTATTGAGTGTAATACAACCGCCACTAACATTGCAGCAACACCATACATATAATCTTCCCCTGCAGATAGGCCCTTATAAAAAATAACCAGCAGACCCGACAGGCCTGAAAGTGAGCCGATAATTTTTAACCAGCTGAAACTGTTTTCATGTAGAAAACGCCAGGCAAGATAGCCGGTTACAATGGGTGACACCCCGAAGATTACCGAAATTAAACCCGAGGAAATATATTGTGCCCCCCAGTAAACCGGCATCATACCTCCAAATATAGCCAGTGCAGATGCAACATACACTTTACGCGCGGGCTTATCCATTGGTAACTTTTTATATTTTATTAGCACCAGCAATATTGCCAGGATGGCGCCAATACTCATGCGCACGAGAATACCAAACAAATAGCTCACCCCTTCCCCACTCCACTTGACGGTTATAGGTGTAGTTGACCAGATCGCGATCACCACACAAAATGCCGCTGCAATAAGCAAGCTGTGATATTTAGATTGTTGGGGTTTGTTTGTTTGCATTGTATATCATCCTTAATTAATCCCCAGAAACGAAAAAAGCCACAGACTTTCTTCGTCTGTGGCTTTTAAAAATTCGTTAAATTTAAATGAAGATTATAAAATAAGCTCACAGGCAGATAGTTGCCACATCACACGATGTGAGCAAATGATTACTGCTTTAATGGGTCGCTTATTAATTATCATGTCCATAGACTGTGTTAATTCCCTATATCTGTCAAGCGATTATTCGCAAACCCTCAATATAAAAAAATCTACGCCTCCTGCATCCCATAAATGACAAATCAAAGGCTAAATACACCTTATTTGTTTTACCCCTGAGAGAGTAATGCTATTATATTTTATCTTCTTTAAGTAGGGCTCTGGACACATATAAACAATGGAAAAGTTAAAGAACGCTGAATTTATCCAGTCTATCATCCGTCTCTGTATTGGCCTGTTAACCTATCTGTATATTTCTGCAGGCATCAACAGCGGTTATTTTGATGCTTCTATGGAAGCGCTAAACTATTTCACACTGGCATTTTTCTGTTTTTCTTTCATTAATCTACTCTACATTCTTCGCGTTCCCACAAATATGACACGTCGCTATGTTGCACTGGCTGTTGATATTGGCAGCACCACATTTTCTTCTTTTTTAACTGGCGGCATTAATAGCGTTTATGTGCTTATCTACTTATGGATTTACATTGGCTACGGCACGCGCTACGGTTTAAAATTTTTAAGTGTTGCAGTAGTACTAACCCTGATCGGCTACAATATTTTATTATTAACAGAGGATGCATGGCACCTGTTAACGCTGGAAGCCATTGCTTTTTTATTGCTTATCATTGCACTGCCTGCTTACTTATACTCAATGCAAAAACGTCTGATGAAACTTGCAGAACGCGCAGACTCAAACAGCATTGCAAAATCTGAATTTTTGTCAACAATGACTCACCAGATTCGCACGCCCATTGGTGGCATTGTTGGTATGATTGACTTGCTTAACAAAACTGATCTTGATGTTCAGCAAAAACAATATTTACAGTCTCTAAGCCAGTCAAGCAATTCTTTGCAGGTTATTATTGAAGACATAATTGATTTTTCACGTATTGAAAAAGGTAGCATTTCAATCAACCAGGCCAGTTCAAACCCACGGGGATTAATTGACAGTCTGGTACATAGCCTGGCACCCCTTGGCTATGAAAGAGAGCTTGACTTAACCTGTTATATTGATGAAACATTTCCAGATGAAGTTTTTATTGATACACAAAGATTCAGGCAATTATTGTCCAATTTAATTCGTTATGTTATTGAACACAGCACGTCCGAGGGAGTTTATATTCATGCATATGCCGGCAAAACAGGATCCAGCGAACACGTTAGCGCCAATATCGAAATAAAATTCAAACAGAATACCGGCCTGCAACACCTGCACTCCAATCAAATACCAGAAACAAATGATGCATTACCACTGCGCATTGGATATCAACTAACCCGTTTAATGAATGGACTGTTCGAAATTCAGTACAACAATCAGCAGGAAATTAGTTTTAATTTACATTTTAACTGGAAAATACAAACTAGAAAAACGGCCGAAGAAATACCGTTCCCACAAAACAAACGTGCACTTATTTTCGATGCGGATAAAGTTAATCTGGATATTCTGGAAAAATATTGCCAGCAATTTGGCATGCAAGTTTACGCCACATCCGGTCATGATAATCTAATTGCTCATATTATATGGAGCCATGAAAAAAACAATCCCTTCGATATTATTATTTTAGGTGAAGATCGAAAGCATAAATATTGCCACGAATTAGTTGCCCGAATTCGCAGTGAAGCGAAAAGTAACAGCCCTATATTATATGCAAGCTATATACACAGCATTGAGCAAATAGAACCTGAAAGTTTATACGGCATTCAGGCAACTATTATTAAACCTGTATCACTGGGTGTTTTAAAAAACACAATTATCGATCTATTTAATCCCGCATCAAACAACCCTGATACACAACAAAGCGCTCAAACTTCTTTAAATATTCTGGTGGCTGAAGATAACGAAATAAATGCCAGTGTGGTGTATAGTCATTTAACGGATTTAGGCCACAGTGTAGATATTGCCACCGATGGCACTACTGCGCTTTATGCCATGCACAAACATCGCTACCACCTGGTTTTAATGGATATCAATATGCCAAATATGAATGGTATTGAAGCGACCCGACAATGGCGGCGCCTGGAAAACAATAAAAGTCATTTACCCATTATTGCACTGACTGCAAAAGCCACCTCCGAAGACAGGGAAAGGTGCCTGAGCGCAGGCATGGATGATTTTCTCAGCAAACCGGTTAATGAGACTCAATTAAAGAATGTTCTAGATGAATACATCAAACAAATTTAACTGAACTGAAACATTTCAGTTAATTCACTAAATTAGCGGCCAAAACCGCCTGCATAAGCTTAATCCCCTTAAAAAATCAGTATATTATCAGGGCCGTTTTATGGCATTATTCACCACCAGACAGAATACCCAGGACTAGCAATATGAGCATCACATCATTTTTACCCCCCGTTCGCACCTTAATGGGCCCCGGCCCATCTGACGTACATCCGCGCATTTTGAGCGCTATGGCGCGCCCGACCATTGGTCACCTCGACCCGTTATTTGTCGCCATGATGGATGAAGTAAAAGGAATGCTTCAGTACGCATTTCAAACTAAAAATCAGCTGACCATCCCGATTTCAGCCCCTGGCTCCGCGGGTATGGAGGCCTGTTTTGTGAATTTGGTTGAAGCTGGCGATAAAGTTGTGGTTTGCCAGAATGGCGTATTCGGTGGTCGCATGAAAGAAAATGTAGAACGCCTGGGTGCTACGGCCGTTATGGTTGAAGACGAATGGGGCCAGGCCGTCGACTGCTCAAAAGTTGAAGCCGCATTAAAAGCCAACCCAGATACAAAAATTCTGGCATTCGTGCATGCAGAAACCTCCACAGGTGCTCAGTCAGATGCCAAAACATTGTGTGAACTGGCCAGAAAATATGACTGCCTGACTATCGTTGACGCGGTTACCTCTTTAGGCGGCACAGAATTACGTGTGGACGACTGGGGCATAGATGCCATTTACTCCGGCACCCAGAAATGCCTGTCCTGCACACCGGGGATTTCACCGGTGAGCTTCAGTGAAAAAGCCACTGAAGTTATCAAATCACGCAAAACAAAAGTCACCAGCTGGTTTCTAGATATGAACCTGGTCATGGGTTATTGGGGCGGCAATGCCAAACGCGCCTACCACCACACAGCACCCGTTAATGCACTGTATTCTTTCCACGAATCATTAGTGATGCTGCAGGACGAAGGCCTGGAAAATGCGTGGGCACGTCATGCAAAAAATCACCTGGCATTACGAGCCGGGCTGGAAGCCATGGGTTTAAGTTTTATCGTTGATGAAGCCGATCGCCTGCCCCAGTTAAATGCCGTGACCATTCCTGACGGTGTAGACGAAGCCGCTGTTCGCTCACAATTACTCAATGAATTTAATTTAGAAATTGGTGCTGGTTTAGGCTCACTTGCCGGTAAAGTCTGGCGTATTGGTTTAATGGGCCACAGCAGTCGCGCAGAAAATATCATGCTTTGTTTAAGTGCTTTGGAAGCCGTTTTAGGCGGCGCAGTTAAGCAGGGCGTGGCGGTTTCAGCCGCACAGAAAATTCTGGTCGGCTAACCCTCCCTTTCGTCAGCTAAAGCTAGCGCCTACCAATTTACATATTGGCCGTAGGCGCGCGCTTTAGCGCGCGATCATTCCAGCCAGCAGGCATTCCATAAAGCATAATCTTCGATTGAATCGACCAGACTGCACGCGGCACATTGGCAACGACACAGAATGGGCAACAGATTTAATATCCTCCTTATTGCACAATGCATGATCGTCAAAACCGGGTTGCCACAGGTTTTCTGTTAGCGTTAATTTTAATTTAATGTGAAAAACACTTTTATTGATTTGATCTTTTGTATAATTTTTGAAAGCGTTTGTTTACCTCTAAATCGCATCAACCACTGTAGATGGTCTGGCATAATTACATAACATATTGTTTTTACTGCCAACGATGTGTCATTTAAAACGCTCACTCATTCCCATCCTGAATATAAATCGAGAAAAACAAGATTGCGTTTATTGGTTATCGTTGTAATTAAATAGATCTGATTTTCTATCAATACCCGAGCTTTTCTTAGTTCGCTACGTTTATTAGCCCTCATCAAAACCTCCCTGTTTATAGCTGACGACATTCCATCCAACAGACACTCCGCCCGCTATCAGGTATAATTAAAACCATGAAAATCTATCTCGTAGGCGGCGCAGTCCGCGACCAGCTTTTAAACTATCCAGTCAAAGAAAAAGACTGGGTTGTGGTGGGCGCAACTGTTGAAGAAATGCTGGCGCTAAACTACCAGCAGGTCGGCAAAGATTTTCCGGTGTTTTTACACCCGCTAACAAAAGACGAACACGCTTTAGCCCGCACCGAACGCAACACCGGGCCCGGCTACAAAGGATTTGAAGTACACGCCTCACCAGAGGTTACTTTAGAAGAAGATTTAATTCGCCGAGACTTAACCATTAATGCTATTGCAAAGGATGAAGACGGCAATATTATTGACCCCTATAACGGCCGTGCAGATTTAGAACAAAAATTACTGCGCCACGTTTCCCCCGCATTTAGTGAAGACCCGGTACGTATTTTAAGAGTCGCGCGCTTTGCTGCACGTTATGCTCACTTAGGTTTTAAGGTTGCTGATGAAACCCGTGAACTCATGCAAAAAATGGTTAGCAATGGCGAGGCTGACGCATTGGTTGCAGAACGAGTCTGGCAGGAATTTCACAAGGCATTAACCGAGCGTAGTCCGCAGGTTTTTATTGAAGTTTTAAAAAACTGCAATGCTTTGAAAACTATTTTACCTGAAATAGATGCGCTGTTTGGTGTGCCCCAACCAGAAATTCACCACCCGGAAATTGACACGGGCATTCACACATTAATGGTGCTACAGCAGGCAGGTTTATTAACCACTAATCCCGCCACACGCTTCGCCGCTTTATGCCATGACCTTGGCAAGGCCCTCACCCCAAAAGAAAACTGGCCCAGTCACTATGGCCATGAAGCAAAAGGCAAGCAGCCGGTTCAACAACTGTGCAAACGATTGCGCATCCCCAATGAATATAGAGAGCTGGCATTAATTACCGCAGAATTTCATCTGCATGTTCACAGGGCACTTGAAATAAAAAACACGACTCTGTTAAACACACTTGAAAAACTTGACGGCATACGCAAGCCGCAAAGATATGAGCAGTTTTTAATTGCCTGCACTGCAGACATTCGCGGTCGAACCGGCTATGAAAACGCCCCCTATCCACAGGCTGATTATTATCGTCAGGCCTTAGAAATAATTAAAGGCATAGACATTCAGCCATTGAAAGATGCCGGGCTAGAGGGTAAAGAAATGGCAACGGCAATACACACAGCAAGACTATCTGCTTTGAACAAGCAGTTACAGTCACCTTAAAATTCATTTTTTTGACTCTAAGCAAGTAAATTGCAGTTGATTATGTGTCATAATCAAACATATTAAATTCCACTTAATCTAATCTGAGGTCATTGTTTTGAACCAGAAAAAATTTATTATTACGCTACTCACTACCGGTATCATTTTAAGTTTTCAACAAAACAGCTTCGCCGAAAACACCCAGAACAAAACAGCAGCGCAAGCAAACACCACGAATCAAAGTTCCGGGATTTTTAAGGGTGAACTGATTGACACCCTGAACGCAGGTGGCTACACCTATGTTAAGATTAAAACGGACAAAGACAGCGTATGGGCAGCCGGCCCGGTAACAGCCGTCAAAAAAGGCGACCAGATCAGTTTTAATGGCCGTATGCCAATGCAAAAATTTCACAGCAAAGCGCTAAATCGGGATTTTGATGTAATATATTTTGTTAGCGGTTTTACAGTAAATGGAAAAAGCTTACAGTCAACCGCATTACCAAATTCACTCGACCCTCACAAAAACACTAACAAAAAAGCGCACGATCTGGTACTTAAATCGTTTTCAAAAGCAGAAAATGGCCAGACTATAGCCGACGTAATAAAAAACAAAAATAAATTATCTAAACAGACACTACGGATTCGTGGTCAGGTGAGTAAATTTACCGCTGATGTTATGGGTAAAAACTGGATTCATATCCGTGACAGCAGTAGCAAACAGGACCTAACCATTACCACCGACGCTAGCGCTGCGCTTAACGACATCATCACCGTTGAGGGAAAATTAGTGTTAAATAAAGATTTTGGCTATGGTTATGTTTATGATGCGATTATTGAAAATGCAAAAATCAGTACTAACTAAAAACCACTATTAATCAGTGACGACGACCCAGTTATATATGAATCTATAGGCCGTTAAAACCTTCACTTAAACATATGATGTTTTTTATGCGTTTCATCCGCATGGAAATATTTATATCGATAAATTGATTCATCACCATGACAGTCCTGACAGACAATATTTTTTGAATCGTTGCTGCGCAGAAAACTGTTCATTGCGTCACCCTCTTCATTTTTACCCGAACCTTTATGTTTTTTATCCGCCTGCCACTGATGCGGATTATGGCAGGTGGCACAGGTAATTGTACCAAATTTCGTGCGCCTGCCCTGTTTGTCAAAAACGGGAGCTTGCGGTACTTTAGCGGCGTATATTTCGTTTCTCAACTCAGCAGACCAGATATTTATCTGCTGAGGATGAAGGCTATTATCGGGTATTTTAGCTGCGCCAATTTTATTTTCTGCATGACAGCTAAAGCAACGTTGATTCACCTGGTTTTCTTTTTCCGGTTTGTTTTTATTTGGTTTATTTTTTTCGGCCAGCCCATATGAAGATAGCTCAGGCTCCGGTAACTCTCTTGCCCACAGGTACAGATCATCTTTTGACTGATGGGGTATATGACATTGCCCGCAGACGCCGGATTGATTTTTTTCCTGCTGCAATGTATTTTTCGCCGTGGGCGCAGTTACAGAAAGATCATGATCTGTACCAATAATGGTTTTTTTATTTACATGGCAACTGACACATAGCTCACTATTATTATCTGCTGTTTTTCTAAGAAAACTGTTAACCGTATTACCTTCTTCACTAGCCATTTGCGGAGATTTATTTTCTGCATTTTGTGGATCCCATTGATGGGGGTTATGGCAGCTAGCACAATCTACATTACCATTTTCATGGTCACGCTCACCCTTAGCATTAAAGAAAGGAATATTTTTACTGTGTTTTATTTTTTTATTATTAACCTGCAATGGATGCATATGCTCGCCGGGTAATTTATCTTTTGCCAGCTCATTCTGCACATGACAGCTTGCACAAAGTTGTGCAATTGGCGCATCATCCCCAGACCTGTCTCGACTCCACAGTGCGACACCTTTCGCATTGTGTGGCTGATGACAGTGCATGCATGCACCCGCCACCGCATCACCTACAACATTATCAAGTTTATTTTCGCCGTCTATATTTTTCTTATCTATTTTTTCAAGATAGTCATCAGCTTCATCGGTTAAATCATGCTTGGTGAGATATATTGATTTTTTATCCACATGACAGTTAACACACAATGCACTTTTCGACTGATCCGCAATGCGTAAGAAGCTGCTGTCTGTATCACCTTCCAGACGTGCCGGATCTTTGCTTTGTTTATACGCAAGCGGTGACCAACTGTGCGGGTCATGGCAACTACCACAACCGACGCGGCCATTTATATCAACCGATTTACCTGACTCATCATATAAAGGTAAGGATTTTAATTGTGTTTTTTCAGAATCATTTTTATCTTTTTCACTATCAAGTATCCATTCATTACTCAGGTCCGTAATACCCAGTGATTTAACCGGCACATTCATCGGATGACTATGTTTACCCAGGGTTTTATTTTTAGCCAGACCTTTTTCATTATGACAACCCAGGCATGCGGCATAGCCCTCACCTTTACCACTCACGTCTGAACGCGCCCATAAGCGTTCCGCATTGGCGTTGTGAACAAGGTGACAGGTACCGCAAATTCCTGACTCACTAACGGTTTGGCCGATAGAATTTTTTGCATCCGGTGCCATAAACCGCATATCGTGTTTACTTTGCGCAACGCGCCACTTATCTTCATGGCAGGTTTTACATAACGGCGCATCTGCACTATTCGATTTGAGTAAAAAGCGCGTCACACTCGTACCCGCCTCACCAATAACACCTTTTAACTTTATATCTTTCGAACTCCATTGATGCGGGTCATGACAACTGGCGCAGCTAACCGTACCGGACGCTACATTGAGCAGTTTCAATCCACTGCTATCAAATGTCGGCAAATCAACTTTACGACCCTGGCGACTATTATCGAGGCGACTATTATCGAGGCGACTAATATTTACACCGACCGGATGGCTGTATTTTCCCGTGGTGTGCTTACTCGCGATACCATTTTTACTGTGACAACTCATACACAGAGCGCTCATCGGGTCCTGATTTTTATCAATGTCTCTTGCCCACATTTTCAAGCCCTTGCCTTTATGTGGAACATGACATGCGCTACAGGGCCCGGATTCACTCGCCAGCTGTTGGCGGATATTTTCGCTATTTTTTCTTGCCAGCCCCATATCATGTTTACTGCCCAGTACCGTTTGCTGTTTTTTATGACAGCTTTGACACAAACTGTCTTTGGTATCTTTTTGTACCAGCAAATGACTATCCGGCACGGCATCATGTGGACGGTGGCAGGTTTGGCAAATTATTTCACCTTCGGGTCCGAGCTTCGCACCCTGGGATAATAATTCATCAGGAATTTTTACATCCTGCGGTTTAATATTGACAGGATGGGTATAATTTATTCCCGCTTCGGCGCGATTTTTTGTATATCGATTTATATGACATTCACCACATAACTGGGACTTTTCATTTTTAACCAGCAGTAATTTTTTCTCAGCTGCTGCATGGGATTTATGACAGCTCTGGCAAACCACCCCACCATCACCTGAAAAACGCGCTCCGGCAGCCATTAATTTCTGCGGTGGATTTTTAAGAAGTTTTTGAATTTTAAGTTTTACAGGATGCGATCCATGTTTTGGCCCTTTAACTTTATCTGTATGGCAGGCCATACAGAGCTGTCCATTTTCGTTCTCAAGGCGCATAAAAACCGCAGTACTTTTCTGATCCCATGAAACACCATGAGCTGAATGACAGGTGCCACAGTACATGCGTCCGTCATCATTTAAGGGCAGTATTTTTTTCCCCTCCACTACGGGAATTTTTATTTTTTTTGAAGGTTTCTGACCGACGGGATGCGCGTGTTTGTTTTCCTCCCATAAAAAACGTGACTCTAAAACAAAACCATCATGACATGAAAAACACATCGGTTCAGAACTCGAAATATCCTGCCTACCTGACTTCATAAGCGGTTTAGGATCATAGGGAATTAACGGAGTAACATCTTTGCGTTTAAATTCTGACAGCCACATTATGTGACAGGCCGAACACTCTCTATTGGCAGATGGTAATCGTACCGCAGACTCTATATATTGAGAAAAAAAGATAAAACACAGCAACAACATGCCTTTAAATCGCATGCCGGCCTTTGAATTTATCTTTAAATAGTTTATCTCTGCCATCTTCATTAACTTTATAACAATTGTTTTTTATGTATTTAAACTCCCTCTATACAGTCCACGCTATTTAGACAGCTGATAAACAGATAGCAGATTGCTTTTCATCTCAACTATATATAATCTATTTTTATAAATTGTCATACCAACAGGCGTCAACATTTTATAAGGTTTACCTTGCTCACCTAAAACCGCTTTAAATTTACCCGCATCAGAAAACTTCTGTACCACGCCCATATAACTATCTGAAATATAAAAATTGTCCTGCCTGTCTACAGCCACCCCTTTTGGACGAAATAACTGCCCCGGTAACACGCCCCACTCACTTATCGCAGTAGATACACTACCATCGGGATTAAAAACCTGAACCCTCGAATTTAAAACATCAACTACCGCTATGCGGCCATCACTCATTTCAGCTAATGTTGCCGGATAGCGAAACTCTCCCTGGTTTACCCCAACGCCTCCCCAGGTTTTTAATAAACGACCTTTTGAGCTATACGTAAGCAAGTGATTACCCCCACTTACTATAATTCTTCCACTTTTTTTGTGACGCATGACGTCTATTGGGCGAATGGATTTGCCTTTAATTTTAACTGCAAACCCTGACAGGTACTTACCTTTATCAGAAAAAATTTGAATGCGATGATTACCCGAATCTGCAACATATACTCGCCCATTCGATGCCGCAGAAATTCCCACTGGGTAATTCAACTGTCCCGCCTTATTTCCCTCGTCACCAAATGCAAACAGATATTCACCCTGTAAATCATAAACCACAACCCGGTGATTTCCTCCGTCAACAAGATATATTTTGTCTTTCAGCACCGCAACATCACTTGGCAGGGTCAGGGTTATTTCAGGCTGACTTTTAATTTGGATAACTCGAGGGTATTTTTGTGTGGGTACACCCTGTGTAGATGCAACTGCGATGCCTGATACTGTAATAAATATTACAAGCACAGACATCAGAAAGTGATTACACATATTAAATTTGAAGCAATGAATAGAAAATATCGGCAATGTGCCGGTTAGCCATTGCTTATGGTTTCTGTCCTTTAGGTTGTGATGCATTTGAATCGCGCCACCAGGCTCTGCCTTTTTGTAATTCTTCATTTGGAATATCTGTTTTTTCACCATCGCCAACCATTGATTTTGAATCGGGCAAAGACGCCTTCTTATCAAATAAATTTGGCATATAAAATTCACGGTATTTTTCAACAATACCTACAATATTCAAATTAGTCACGCTTTCTATGCGTTGTTCTGAAAAACCCAACTTTCTAAATGGAAGATAACTTTTCTCTTCGCTTGCATGGCAACGGGTACAAAACCTGCCCTTAGGCATAACCAGTGCATGAAAGCTCTTTTTTATCGCCTGCTTATCTTCATCTGATAATTTATTTTTATGTTCCAGAAAGTCTTTTGCATCAATATTATCTTCTGTTATTTCCAGCAACTCTTCTTTGCCCTGCTCTGAAGAATAAACCACGATTTTGGAAAAAACATCATCTGTATCAATCAGGTAGCCCGTTTTCGGATCAATATCCGTACCAAACGGAGGCCCCTGCACGTCTATACCTGAATAATTTAACCAGCGAAAGGTGTATTTTTCTTCCGGTTTTTTGCGCGGGTCAATATGACATGTCATGCAACCCGCAAACTGGGTGTGCATATTCAGCAACGTACGCACCATGCGCTGTTTTGAATGAGGGTAATCACCGTGACATTCAAAGCACACCGGTTTTTTCCCCATATCAACTCTATTTTCCGTCGGAACATTGTGAAAATGGCGCTGTGTTTCTGAATAACGCTGATATTTAATTTTTTTAAGTATCTGTGGTTTTTCTACTTCCTGATTAAAAAGGCCAAAATGTTCACCCATGACTATCGTCAGTTCTAGTAATAAACTAATAATAATGGCACCCAGTATAAAGGTCGTAATAAAAGATATAACCGGATGTGAACGTCGCATACCTGAAATACCAAACGGGTTATCCTGAAATTCACCCGGAATTTTACTCTTATGATCGATCAAAACCACCATCACAATACCGACCAGAATAAACAGTAGAACAGTCAGTACTACAAAAAAGTTAAGTTGATCATTGATTACGTGCATGAGTTCACCAAAATTAATATTCCGTCAGGTACAGCCAGATGGTAAACAAACCAAATACTGTCCAGAAAAAGATCATACCCAATGTTGAATAGGCAACCAGTTTTTGCAGTGGTGTCATCTCCTTTATCATATCTGTTCCTCGGCCACCCGTAGATCATCTTCAGTTTCCAGGCTCAGTTCACGCGCATCCAACAGGTTTCTCAGATATTCACGCTCCTCCGGAAGCTCAACAAGATTACGTAGATATTCCATAAAGTGTTCTTCTATCTGATGTTCACGGGTGATTTTGCCGGTAAGAAACGTCCACTGCATGGGAAATCTGCCCGGCGCAAGATGCACGTTATACCAGTGCCAGAAAGCGATAACCAGTAAAGCCAATAATGCTTCATGGGGATGAGATAATCGCATTAATTCCTGAAAAAATGATGCGCTGCTTGCGGGTATGATCGCCGCCCAGAATTCCGGGAAAATAAATGACGAACCGGAAATTATCATCACCAGATTACCAAACGCCGCCGCAAAATAATGTATTTTCTGTTTATACATAAACTTGTCCATCTGTGGACGCTGTTCACGTTTTCCGAAAAAGTACTGCATATCCTCTTTAAAGTCAGTTACATCTTTTAAGGTGGGAATGATGCTGCGACGCAATTCAAAACTGCCTTTAATCACTTGAATAACGGTTACATAAAACAGATATACCACATGATATACCATGCTAAAAATCATCACCGCCGCCAGTGTGCGGTGAATAACCCGTGAAATATTTATACCACCTATCATACTGTTTAGTGGCTGCGCCCATGAGTGATCAAGAAACGCAATCGGCAGACCGGTAAAGGCAAGCGTTAGAAAGGTCACAAAGGTAAGCATATGCTGAATGCGAATATGTATTGAGTAACGATATATATCACCGATGGGGTTAGACACAACATTTTTATATAGCAGCACACGATCATCAGGCATACTGGCAACAATGTTTTCTATATCCTGACGCTCTGACTCATCGGTTTTATTGATGCGCATTGATGTTTCAAGTACGCTTCGCGCTTCATCTGTTAAATTCATAATTCTTTCCCGTTGTACCTGTAGAAACCCGCACACATTTTCTTAACATATTACTTAACTCTGCCTTTACTCTTCTTCGATTTACGCCACCAGGATGAACCTTTTCGCATACAAAAACTGACTCCATCACGACGTCGACCCCAGGTTTCAATCAATGCCATTGCAATCAGCAATACAATAACTACATCACCCACCCAGCCATAAATCAGATTGGCGTAATAGCGAAATGGACTGTTTTCTTTTTTACTACTGGGGTGCGGATCCAGTTCAACATAATTTTCATCCGCATAGATATGACAGGTCTGGCAAGTCTGCAATTTATTGTCTTCATGTACAGGCGACTGCGGATCTCTTGACGGACGAATATCATGCACATTCATATAGTAATTATCTTTTTTCGCGTGACAATCTAGACAGTTAGCCGCTTTGGTAAACCCGTAGCGGGTTACTTTTCCATGAAAACTTTCGTTATAGGACTCAACAGCAATAGCGTATTTTTTTCCCAGTTCACGGCCTTCTTTTTTTGCCGCTTCCACATGCTGATCAACCAGCATTTTGTCACTATGACAACTAGAACACATTTCAACTATTTCTTTGGGAGAGCGCTTAACCTCCTTAATTCTTCGACTTGTATGCTTATACCAATTAGTAACAAACTTACGGTCTTCATGACACACCACACATCGATCAACTATCCGTTTTGGCGGCTTATCTTCATCCGGGTTATAGATCGGATTGGTATGACAGGTAACACAATAGGGTTTATCCGCATTCAGGCCTGTTTCAATTTTTTCACGCCCATGCACACTCGCCTTATATTTATCGTATATGGATTTATGAGAAAAGTTTTTACCGGTGGAAGGATTTTTTATTGAATGACATTCAGTATCACAACTTACACCTTTGGTCACTTCTCGGTGTGGCAGTTGCTTTATATAGTCATGGCAATCTGTACAGGGGACATTGCGATGAACGGTAGATGAAAACGCACCGGGTATAACCTGATAGGTTCTTTTAACACCTTGCTCATTAATACGTCCCATTTTGGGGTATTTATGGCAAAGCAAACAACCGGAATCATCTTCGAAGCCCCATGCAGGATTAATAAATAATAAACTTATCAAAACGGCTACCAGGCTACAATTATTCATTTTTAACTAATCTGCTCTATATTTAAAATTGATTATATTCTTCAGCTATTGGAATATTAATCCAATACTTATATGAAATATTGATTTCGATCAAGCACAGTAAGCCAATAGTTAAATCATTTTTTGTAAATCATCGATATAATACAGCTAAACATTGTTTACACATAAAGCTCACAATCAAGTGTTTTGGATTATGTCTTTATATTCACAACAATCTACTCTAAACCAACAGGCAAATTAAAATTAAATTAAATCGCTACTTATGGATTACAGTTTTTCTAGCGGGCACTGCCGGGATGAGCATACAGTATTGGCAAGAAGAATACCACGCCTTAGGCTGGTTTTTATTTACCAGTCTATGGTCTGCATTTTGCGCCATAGGTTTTTCGATTTTTTTCTGGTTAACAGACTTTAAAAAGATAAAATAATTTATGATTACCACAGTACATTCAGTATTTTACTGTGATTAAATGAGGCATTAAAACATGATTAAATTTGACAATAAAAAAGACGACATATGTAACTGGTGCATAGCTGCAATGTTATTTTTAATGCCTTTTTTATCTATGCTACTAACTTATGTTATGGCCAGTAACTAAACAACACAGATTCAGTTTTAAAATATTCTTTTATGCTCCAAATTTTAAAATTATTATTTGCGAGATTGCTTAGTACTTGATTCGTATCAATATATTACTATTTTCTAATGTGGACTTATGTGCGCTTGTGTGCCTAATATTAATCCGGCGCTTAAGTTATGTTATGTTAATATAAAATTTTACATATAACTAACACGAAATGAATTGCTTTTATTTTTATAAAGCCCTAAAGATATCAACCACTATTTAACGAAATGATAACCTGGAAAAGCCATGATAAATCGCCTGCCTGTTTCTATCGTGATGCAACTATTATTTGCGTTTATCAGTTTATTCGTATCGCCCACAATCCTGGCAGGAGATGAGCTAAACTGCGTACTTTGTCACAAACACCGTGGATTAAGCCGTATAGATAAAGATGGAGAATTTCGTCTATTTTATATTAACCAGGAACTCTTCGAAAGCGGCCCACACCGGCGCAATAAATGCAAAGACTGTCATTCAGATATAGACCGTATCCCTCATAGTCCAGCCAAACCGGTTGACTGCACACAGCAATGCCACATTGTTGAGCCCTCAGGAAATAAAAAATTCTCCCATAAACCCGTTGCAAAAATTCTTAATAAGAGCGCGCATGGTAAGCTAGATAAAAATGGCAAACCCAAGCCCTATCAGGAAGACTTTCCCAGCTGCAAAAACTGCCATGACCAGCCTTTTTATCGTCCTTTCTCAATATACAAAGGCAAAAAAGTAGCCGGTATTTCTAAGCGCGCAATAAGCCGATGCAAGAGTTGCCATACGAGTGGTGATTTTGCTGAAGATTTTTATGAACATGTAACTACACGTTTACATAAATCACGTTATTCCGTTGAAACCATAGAAGTTTGTGCTAAATGTCATCAGGATGAAGGTTTCAGAAAACGCCATGAACTGGATGATGTTATCACTTCTTACAAAGAAACATTCCACGGAAAAATGGTAATTCTTGGTTCTGAAAAAACACCTGACTGTTTAGACTGTCATGTCGTAGCTGGCGAAAACACGCATCTTATTGAATCTCAGAGTACAGCTACATCTGCAGTACACAAAAACAATGTCAGTACCACCTGCAGAACGTCTGAATGTCATTCAGAGGCAGGCCCAATGCTCGCCAGCTTTCAGACACATGTCACTTACGACCGCGTGAAATATCCCATGCAATTTTATATGCTGCTTGGTTTCAAGGCATTAATGGCCGTCGTTTTATATTTTTTCCTGGCATTAATATTTTTTGAACTTTTACGCCGACTATTTCCAAAGTTCTCTTTTTTCAAAGAGAAGAAAATTGATGACTATGATGACATTCTTAATGAAATTAAATCAGGATCAGACGTCACATCAAATACCGATATGAGCAGGGAAAACAAATCACCAGACAATGCCAAATCATTAGACGATATTATGCGCGGCAAGAAGGAATAATACGATGACAAAAAGATACCAGCCAATTGTTTATAAAGATGGTAAACGTTACTTTTATCGTTTCTCTGCTCACCAGCGTGTGCAGCATGTTATTTTATTTTCTACGGTTATCACCCTGGCGCTTACCGGCTTTCCATTGCGTCACGCCGAAGAATCATGGGCAAGACCCTTATATTACTTAATGGGCGGACCGGATATTGCGCCACTAATTCATCGTGCCGCAGGAACAGTTCTACTTGGTTTATTTGTCTACCACACCATTTATTGGATGGTAGGATTTTATAAAAACCATATGGTTAAGTTAATACAGAATAATGAAATGACTATGCGTAATTTCTTTCGTGAAGTACTTTCTATGGAAATGATTCCAAACAAAAAAGATTTACTCGATATTATTCACCTGTGGAAATATCTTTTATATTTCACCAACAGACCTCCACGCCATGAACGCATGTCATGGCGTGAAAAGTTTGACTACTTTGCGCCTTACTGGGGCATACCCATTCTGGGCCCAGCCGGTGCGGCTTTATGGTGGCGTGATGAAATTAGCCACGTTATGCCTGGCTGGGTACTAAATGCCGCTTATATAATGCACACCGATGAGGCCTTGCTTGCCGTATTATTTCTGTTTTTCGTACACTGGTATAACGTGCATTATTCGCCTGAAAAATTTCCAGCCGCAACCGTATGGCTAACCGGTTACCTCAATGAACACGACATGATTCATGAGCATTATAATGAATATGTTAGAGTTATGATTGAATCTGGCTTTGAAGATGAAATCAAGCCACAAAATTTTGGTGGGGAGGAATACGAATGGTAAAATTTCTTAAAAAGTTGCTATTCAAAACCTACGTGATTTTTTTGATGGGTTTCACTATCTGGTACGGAAATTTTATGGCGCCGCTGGTATTTGGCTTTGAAGGCAAAGAAGACGCCGCAGAATCAATAAAAACGTTGAAACATTCCGCGACCGATGAAGAACGCCTGTTCGCAGATTTAATATCATCTAAGGGCGAAGTAAAAAAAACTGACCTTGACTACAGAGTCATTGAACAACCCTATATCGAAGGTCGTTTTCATCATATTGGGTTTGAAGTACAACCAGATAAAGCCAGCATGTGCGTGCGCTGCCACGGCAACGTACCCCATGATAAATCTAAAGAAGTTCGTAGCTTCCTAAATATGCATGCTTTCTATACCGCCTGTGAAACCTGCCATATACGCCCTGATAAAGGCGCCCCCCAATGGACGTTCCGCTGGTATGATAAAGACACCGGAAAACAATCTGTTAACCCGGCTGTTCTTGTTGAAATTGAAGAAATGTATGCGCATCCCGAAGAGATGCAATATCCAACTTACGGAAACTATGGCGTTAAAATTGCTCCAGGGACATTAAAAAATCAGTCATTCAGCTTTCTCAAAACACAGAAAGACAAGAGCTTTGTGGATCACTATATCGCCGAGGAGAGTCGTCTTAGCGAGCAACAGCAATCACAAATGAAAAAACTTGTGCATAAAGACATTAATAAAAAACCAATTGAATGCAACCAGTGTCACCGGGAAGAAGCCCCCTATCTTCCGTTTGCCAGTCTGGGCTACCCTCCCAGACGTGTTGAAGAATTAACAAACACCTCAGTAGTGGGTATGATTGATAAATACAAGGAATTTTATATTCCTAATTTTTTAACCCCCAAATAACAACGATAATTTTTAAGCGATATCAGTTTATAAACAGGCGTGATCGACATTTGAAGGCACATGAATATGAAACAATTTTCTATTTTCATTTTGCTAATGCTTTTCAGTTGCACAGGAAATGCAGCTGACTGGAGACTTGTACCTTCAAATGATGGTTACTGGATTAAAACGTCCAATAACGAAAAACACGAACTGTTACTCGCCTATAAAGATAATAAACCACACTTTTTGCTTATATTAATTACAGACAGCCCTGAGCCAGATAAACCTATACCTATAAAAATCAAAATTGACAAAGGGGCCTGGATACAAAGCAAGCTAAAGTCACTTGAGAAACAATCCGAACAAATAATTTTTCGCATTGAAGTAGACAGCAGTAGCGAATATGGACTGATTTCCAGAATGATAGCCGGTATTCAATGGTCAGTTAATTTTAATGCCGGACCTAATAAAAATAAACCTATTGTCTTTTCCCTGCTCGGCTTTACGGTGGCCTTTAATGATTTACTCATTGCGAATGAAATAGGCAGCCTTGAACAAGCCTGGTTAATTAAACATCGAAAAGACCGTGAATTATATTGCCTGCTAACCACCAATATCAGCATACTGGCTATTGAACATCGATTACAGGGTAAAAGTTACGCACAAACACTAACCTCTATACCAAAAACTCAATATTCAATTATTGATCAAAATTTCGGTGAAATCATTAATCAGGTATATCAATTACCCAAGAAAGACCTACCGTACGTTCCCCGTGCTGAAAAACACCTTATGTTTTCACGTTGTATGAAAAAACCATTTCAATAACATTATTTATTGTGGCAATTCTGACAAATATCCTGATCACGTAAGCGCCGTTTGCTATCAGCACCTTTTGCCGCTCTTTTCTTTTTTATCACGCCTTTCTGGTGTGGATTATGACAGGTCCCGCAATATATCTTGCCGGTTTGTGGCTCCAGGGGAAACACAATCTGTTTTTCTTCTTCAGATACCCGTAATGACCTTAAAACAACCTGAGATGGTTTAATTAAATGGTCAGGGCCAGATTTGTTTTTAAAGAAATTAAACTGCCCACCGGGATGTGGCGTCCACACATGGCAACCCCAGCACATACTGGACAGATTATCTGCGGGAGCGTGAAACTCCACGGCTTTTATTGATTCAGCTTTGCTTAATTCATCTATAGATCCGGCGTGACAGATACGGCATTTATTTTTTACAATTTCACCTTGACTGTCCAGCTGATCATGGGGATTTAATTTTTTATACTGCTGTTTATCATGGCAAAAATAACAGGGCTGACTGCGGTTTTCAAATGGGCCGGAACGAAAAAACCGTGGGTTGGTTAACTTCTGACGGCTTTTTTTGGGCTCACACTGCAATGCAATATCATGACAGGTTGCACAGCTTATTTTACCCGCGGAATGTTGCAGGGATTTTCTGTAGGCTTTATTCATGCGCTTTAGCATATTGGCAGAGGGCTTTATATTGATGGGGTGAATATAGCGGTGGTCATAGGTTGCATCGTGACAACTTAAACAAATTTCACTGATATTTTTTTTGCGTAAATTATTTTTTGTTGCGGTCTGGCTTTTATGACACACACTACAGCTATTGCCTTTCCAGTGGGGGCTGGGAATTTTATCCCGGCTTAAACCGGTGTTAGCAATAGCCTGTGATATATCGTCAATGCTCAATGGCCTGTCTGCAGCTTTTTTAGCCCACACACTATTTTGACTCGCCACCATAAACACGCAGATGCATAGGAAACATACCGCCTTTAAGTGCATTCGCTAACCGCCACCCATTCCACCACCACCGGTTCCATAGCTTTTAGGATTATGCTGCACGCCGTGACAGCTTAAATAACAACGTCCGGCAAACGTACCCAGTGTTTCAAACCTTAACAGGCCGGACCGATTGGGTGAGACAACCGATGTATCAAAGTTAATCAGCTTCACATTATTAGTGCTATTACCCTGCGTTGAACTAATGCCGTGGGGATCGTGACACACATTGCAGGGGGTACTTAAACCGAACATACCTCCCATGCCACCTCTTCCCTGAATATGCAAACTGTGCCGACCAAAACTCTGATTAGCAAGAATACTATTACGATCATGACACTTATAACAAAGTGCATAGCTAGAGGCACTTTCAGTTGTCGGGTCACTGGTTAAATACTGGCGTTCAAGTATTGGCTCGTAAATAGAACCATGGGGACCATTCGGCCCACTGCCATTTGTACCCGGGCCATTGTCATTGTTGTGGCAGTCAAGACAGCTAATGGTACTGCTGGTACTTAATGGCGGAATCAGGCTGGGCACATTACTGTTTTTACCCGGACCCGCCACTGGATGATACGATGGATTACTGGTATTAAATTCTAGCCGTACATTGGTCTGCTCTATCTGCCTGGCGGTGCGCGCAGGTGGTTTTGTAAGCGAGTCACCGTGGCAGCGGTAACACAGTTCCTGCACATTGTTTATCGAATTTATTTCACCACCTTGCTGATTAATGCCGCGCACACCATTTAATGGGTTGGCGGAATTAGCTGCATGGGGGTTGTGGCAGTCCACACATTCCACATGTCGGCTGCTGATAATATTCGACTCTATCGGGTCATGTACATCCTGGGTATTTTCAATCGGATGGCGGGCAAACTTGTTAAATTCTGCGAGTATATTGTGGTTTGCCACATTGCCATTATGACAACTCAGACAATTACTTTCCTCGATAGCATAATTCAAAATACGCTGATCACTGCCCGCATTATGCGGGGCATGACAATTTTCACAGGCATTGCCCGCTACCGTGCTGGCATCCGTGCGCGGCCAGGGATCCGGGTTATTTCCATTCCAGTTTGCACTGGATGTACTGTGTGACGTTTGCTCCCAGAACGTTTTTATATGACACACCTGACATAATGCCGAGGCGGTATTGGGCATCACCAGAAACTTTCCGTTGTTGTCATTATGCGGATCATGACAACTGGTGCATTGCATCTGCCCGCTCCCGTCCAGCTTAACCGGCCCGTTTAAAGTGCTCGGGTCTACCAGCTCTCCACGTTGTGAAGCCAGGCCAGACGTAAATGCAAAAGACACCGGATGATCATCGGACAAATCCGTATCCAGGTGGGTACGCCCCAACGGCATGGTGGTAACACCACCGGCCATATCAATCGGTGTTGAACGGCTCAGCACATTACCCAGCGCTACCGTACCATCATGGCAACTCAGACATAACATGGATGACCCGGTGGGCTGACCCGGTGAACCAACAATCGTCGAGCTGGAATAGGGAATATAAACACTGCCGGATGATGCACGATTCCACAGGGGTTGCAGAGGTGCAGCATTGTGCGGCGTGTGACAGAAAATACAAATCTCCTGCTCGCTGCTGGCCTTAACACTTCCCGTACCGGTTACCGATAAGTTATGTTTAGTGTCCGCCACGGCGGCAATTAAACCTGCGCTATAAAAAACAAACCCGCCTAAAATAATCCCACATGAAATAAATAGCGACCAATTAAATCGACTTAACCATTTCATAATGCATCCCCCATATAACGAAACACCTGCACCCGCCGGTTGTGGGAATCCGCCACATAAATTTTCTGTTGCTCGTTAATATAAATTCCGGTGGGCAACCAGAACTGACCTATCTGCTGCCCCTGTTCACCCATTGCCATTAACAGCTGCCCCTGCATATTAAACAGCTGAATATTATTTAAAAGACCATCAACAATATAAATATGTCCGCGCTTATCCATAGCCACCCCTTTGGGTCTGGACAGATAACCACTCGACTGTCCGGCTTTGCCAAATTCATTCAGGTATTTGCCCTGCAAATTAAAAATCTGAATACGAAAATTCATTGCGTCGGTAATCATCAATCGGTTATTGCTTAACTGCAGATGCGTTGGGAAATTAAATTCGCCGGGTTTTATGCCGCGCTGGCCAATGCGTTTTTTTAACTCACCGGCGGCATTTAAAACCAGTAACTGGTGCTGAGCTGTGTCCAGTAAATAAATATCACCGCTGGTTTTTTCAATGGCCAGCCCGGTAGGTTGTTGCAGGGAAACGTTCAGTTTAACCGGCACGGCAAAATCGCTGTCTTTACGAATCACCAGCAACTGCATTAGACTTGAATCGCTAACAAATACATTGCCATTTTTATCCACGGCCAGTGCCACGGGCGAGGGCAGGGGCAATTCTTCTGCGCCCTGAATTAAATCATAACTCTGGTCACGGGTGTTAAAACGGTGCACACCCTGCATACCCGGATCAGCCACATAAATTAGATGCTCTCCCACCGTCACTATCGCCATTGGACGCAGCATATGAATGTCATCTTCACCAAATACCACATCACCTAACCACTGCCAGATACTGCGCCCGATACCCAACTCGGCGGGGGTAGAAAACGCCTGCTCAAATTTAATTTTCGGTGTTGCCGGGGGCAGGGGCCATACCGGATTTATGCGGTTGCTATTGTGCGCATTGTTTGCATCCATATGCCCACAGGTACTTAGCAATGTAAGCATGCTAATAAACAAAAATAATTTGATGATATTTTTTTGCATTTAAAATGTCCTGCTCAAAATAAACCTGATCGCCCAACGTTCGCGCTCAGTTACGCCCTGCTCGTCGTCGGAATAATGCGCGTCGGCGGTTAAGCTTAATTGTCGATAGGCCCAGCCTAACTGTAAACGTTGAATGGTGAGTGTGCGATCAATGGTGCCGCCAATATCCGTTTCATAACTGAACTCATAACTGAGCCGCGCCCTTAACCAGGGACGGGTTTGTATGCGAGTAATATAACTGGTGAGGTCAACATCTTCCACAGAGTTTTCATTATCAACCAGTAACCGGCGCGCAGAAAAACGCAAACTAGTCAGCCGCGGCAGGGGAAATTCAACATAGGCATCGACATTCTTGCGGGTATACGGATTGATATCTTCATCTCGATTTTCCAGGTATATTTCACCCCCTAAATTTATCCCATTCAGCAGGGGTTGGTCTGCCCGCAGGCCGTAGGTTAAACTGGTCAATGAATTTAACGGGGTCGTGGGAGTGCCTTCACGTAATGTCTGTTTTGAATCCAGGTAGCGAATATATGTTTCATAAAAACTCGACGGGAACCAGCTGAAATGTAAACTATTACTTTGCAGGTCATAGGCAAAGGTTCCACCGGTGAGATAACTGTAATCTACCAACACGGTTTGACCACTTATAATACTACCCGCTGAATTTCGCTGAATCTGGGTTTGTGAGCCCACCTGCAGAATGTGATAATCCGGACCTTCAATAAAAAGCTGGGTGCGCCCCTCATTCCACACCTCAATGTCATCTGTAACAACAAAATCGTGGCGCAATGTGACCGGTGTTGTGCCCACCAGAATATGCTCCTCACCAAACACTTGAAACGACTGATCATCGGGGGATGTCTGATCTCTAAAATCCATATTTCCGCTATAGCTTAGTTTAATCGCACCAACGGCAATCGGCCGGTTATGCGTTATATTATATCTTGCCCCCACATTCTGATATTCAAGATCCGTCGATTTATTATTTTCACCGTGCACATCAAAACTGCCCGTATTATTTAACCCGCTATACCCCAGGCCCGAGCTCAGGTTCGCCTGTTCAATCTCAATCTCCTCTTCTTTGGATTTGTTATAGGTAATACGATAAAACGAACGTAAAGACTGGCTGTGCTGCCAGTTAATCATGGGGTTAACCCGCAGCTCTTTTCGTCTTGGGAATTCTTCCTGGGTGTTAAATGAAGCGATGGTAATTAACTCTCCCCTGTTTAATGCCCCCAACCAGTTCTTTGAATCAAAATAAATGGATGCGGTGTTGGTGCTACGGGGTTCTATTGGCCGGTTAGGATTACCGCTACGTGAATCACGATTATCGACCTGATATGTTAATTGTATATGATCACCCTTATTATAAGGTCGATACAAACGAACACTTGCATGCTCCAGATCATCATCGGTAATCTGATCCAGGCCTTCTCCCCTGACCAACTGTCGATAGGCATTCACTGAAATTTGCACCGGTGTAACCGGTTGCAACAGTGCCATATCCACTCCGTATTTAATATTTTCCTGTATAAAGCGCCCCGCCAGACCGACTGAAACCGAAGGGTTTGCCTTGGTATAATAAACAGACATCGGGTAGGGTTTTTTATTTAAAAAATCCAGCTTTGCGTAATAACCAAGCAGCTGTTCATTATTACTGTTTTCATCAACTAGCGTTTCAACACTGCTTTGGTCCAGCAGAAAACTGACCCCCAGATCCATGCTAAGTAAATTCGGATGAAAAACGTAGCTATTGGTATTAACGCTGTATTCCTCCTGAAAAGTGGGGCGGATATCCTGCTGTGATTTAGAGCCAGATGTGTAACGTGTCTGCTCGTCATACAGGTAACGCAGGGCCAGTTCACTCTCCACATTTGTCATCGTAAAGGCTTTTATTTCAGCGGCCATTACTTCTAATGAGCTTAGACACAGGAGAATGAAAGAAACTCGCTGTATCGCTTTAGTAAAAGTTCTGGCCCCGCTTTTCATATTTTTTTATCTGAATTTTATGATCAAATTTAATCCGAGTCGCCCCACAATTTGATTGATTTTTGACCGGTTTTTATGGGCCGTTATTTGTCTGTCGGTTTTGCCCTCTGTTCTGGAATCGGTTCTGGAATCGGTTCTGGATCTGCTACATCTACTACCGACTTGTTCCCTGATGCCGCACTATCGGAATAATCCATATCCTTCATGCGCCCAAAGCCAAACACATTTACCTTACTATCGCCAAACTGACTGGCCACCAGGATAATGTACTGCAGTTCAAATCCCGGTTTTGCGTACTGGCGAAAGTAATCGACATTATCATAATCAATATAAATATCCGTGGGCAAATTAAGATTGGCTCTAGCAGGGCCCGGTTCGCCGTAAAACATCAGCAGCTTTCCATCGCTGTTCATAATTTGCACATTTTCAAATGCGGCATCCACCACATGCATACGCCCCTGACGATCCACCGCGACACCTTTGGGTCGTGCAAACTGCCCTAGCCCGGTACCCACCTTGCCAAAACTTTTTAAAAATTTTCCATCGAGGGTAAATTTTTGCACCCGAAAATTACCGGTTTCACTCACATATATATTATTATCGGGTCCCAGTGCCAGGTTGGTCGGATAAAACAGTTCACCTTCCTTTGAACCAACAGTGCCAATGGTGTAGAGCTGCTGGTTAGTGGTTTTATCTAGCACCACAACTCGATGATTTTTAATATCGGTAATAAACAGTTTATTGTCTACTATGAGCACATCCGAAGGCTTGAAGGATTCTCCATCACCAATGATTTTTAAAAACGTGTTTGTCTTATCGTAAACCAGTACCAGACTGCGAATAGTATCGCTAATATATTTCGTGCCGTCCGCATCAATAGTGATGTTGATAGGTTTGCGCATTTTGCCGGAAAATGATCCGTAGATCACATCAAACTTTTTATTTTTTAAATCAAATAAAGCATAACCCGGACCTCTGATATCAACGACATAAATCACGCCATCCCTGATAGTCACTCCGTAGGGTTTTTTTATCAGCATTGCACCCTTTTCTTCAGTCCCGAGTACAAAATCACTAAAGCCCGTGCCGTCTTTAGTTAAATCACGGGGGTCTGAAAAGCTGGTTAAATATTGAATTCTGGGTGCATCGGGTAGTGGCGGATAAAAAATATCGTCTGCATTTTTATCTGAGAACCCCGCACAACCCGAAAGGATACTGGCGAAAATAAAGATTGCAAACAAAAGATTGATTCGATGATTTATTGAACCCAAAACAAGCCTCTCAGGTAATAACTGGATAAAAATTCCGGATAAATTCCAGAAGGAGGATACTGCCTGACATTAACAATCTCAGCTATAACAGTCAATAATGCCGAACAGTTAATTGGTGTTGCGATCTGAGCCCGACTCTAGATTTCCGACTCTGGACTTCCGACTCTGGCCTTCCCGCTGGGAAGGCCCTCGGTCATTCTACTTATCGTGACAGGTTAAGCAAATCAGACTGCCTGCCTTACTAACTTTAAGGAAAGGCTGGTCATTTGTGCCACCACCAACAAAGTTATTATGCACATCATGGCATGAAGTACACTGCACTTTGCCCGCTGATAACATTAACTCATCGACGGTTCCAGTACGTGTTTTATCACCACCTGCACCAATCGTTACCGTAGCAGTTGCAGGGTCATGTAAACCAGGGTCAGTCACTGACAGTGCGGTGTCGTATGCAATTGAAATTGGGTGATCATTGGTTAAACCATCAAGACCAACCGCTACTGTGCCGCCCATTATAATGGTTCCAGTATTGCCACCAAAACTATCGACAGCGGTTACACCGTCGTGACATGAAAGACAAAGTCTGGATGTACCCGTTGGCTGGCCATCCTGAATTGCATCAAGCGTACCTGAGGCGTACATATCAAACGTCACTGCAGTAATCGCATGATTCCATAGCGGTGCTTCGGCTACTGTAGTATCCGAAGTATGTGGCGTATGGCATACAACACATATCTCACCACCACTAAAACCATTAGCTGACAAGTCATGAGGGGTACCTACGATTGTTCCCGCGCCAGCAAAACCCGAAAACAAACCCGCCACCATTATTGCCGCTGAAGAAGCTGCAATTTTTTTACTTAAGGAAGTTAAATTTTTCATTTTTTTATACCTTCAATCTAAGAAATGTTATGAATGCAATGTTGCCCGCACCTAGTCTTTAGTTCCAAAAAAGTGGGAGGTTGTACTAATAAAATGCAACTCGTTAAACTGGCCCTCATATGCCGCCTTTTTTCTCCTGGACGACTACATTGTGAAAAGCGCATCTCCCTGTGAGTGATTTAACTCCTGTTGGCATTTGCACTTATTGATCTAAATCAAGAACTATAGTCTCTCGCAATATTCCAGGGAACTACTTAAGCTTTCATTTGACTCATATCAAAAATTAGCATTTTTGGCCTTCAAAGCAACCATCAAACCCCCTTTATTTCCCCTTCCAATAGCCTTCTTGTGATGACAGCGGGCAAATACACCTTATAAGCATTTTCTAATAAGTTTCCACCCCAGTCCTATTAGGGAATTTCCCTATATTGTTATGCCACCATCAGATTTATCCTGCATTGGGTAAATAACGCTAGGTAATGCTGACCGGTATTACTTAAATGCTTGAAGGATTCATAATAGATGAAAAATAACCATAAAACTAAAAGCGCCGGTACGGGCAAAGGTGCGGTTTGTAAAACACTACTATCCGCAGCCATAACATTAGGTGCTGTCAGCCCGCAGGCTTTTGCGGACAGCAATACTGTTACTTTAATTGAAATGGGGGACCTGCACGGTACTTTAGTACCTCATGCAGCCGTGCTTAAAAACCTCGATGGCAGTGAACGCGAAGTTGCCAGTTCAGGTGGTTTGGCGCGTTTAAAAACCGTTGTAAATAGCATCCGTGAAGACAACCCGTCTGCGGTATTACTGTCTGCGGGTGACTTAACCCACGGCAGCGCTGAAACCCTGTTTACTGTGGGTGATGCGATGATGGTGCCAATCAATGCATTCGGCATTGATGTATACACGCCGGGCAACTGGGACTTTGGTTACGGTGCAGCGGTATTCCGCAATCGCTTTACCACCTTTGGCCCCAAGCCAACGATTCCCGGTAACCAGCGCGCCATGACCGGCCATATTAGCTGTGATGATGTACCCGTCATTGCCGGCCTCACGGATGCTGCCAGCGGTTACACCTGTTTTGAAAATATCAACACGGCACCACAGCCAACACCTGAAGGTAAAGGTGTTATCAAGGCAAACTTCCCAACGGTTGCTGCTAACGTTTACAACGCCGCTCCTCTGCCTACGCCACTGCATGGCAAGCCGGTTTTACCTGCCTATCATATGCTTGATCGTGACGGCACAAAAATCGCCGTTATCGGTTTAACCGCGTCTATCGTTCCACAACAGGCGGATGCCTTTAATATTGGTCTGCGTTTTACCCAGGGCATTGAAGAATTACCCGGCATTATTGAGCAGGTAAAAGCTGAAGGCGCTGAGCTAATCGTCGTACAGTCAGAGCTGGGGTTACCACAAAATATCGTGATTGCACAAAGTTTTAAAGATATTGATGTTATGTACTCTGCACATACCCATGAAGTAACGCTGGGTGCATTAGTGGTGTCTAAACATAAAGTGTTACGGACCACACCTGGCGAAGACTTAAGCCGCAAAGCAAAACGTATGCTTTCCAGAGGTGGTGCAATTGTGGTTGAAACCAACCGTGATATGTATGTTGGACGCCTTGACCTTGATATAGAGCATGGACGTGTTGTCGACTTTGACTGGGAAGCCATTCCAGTTGATGAGTCTGTTGCCCAGGACCCAGCGATGGCTGAGTTAGTTGCGGCGATGGAAGAAGGCTTTGTTGCGGGTAAAGACGGCATTGTTAAACGCCACACATTCCTGCCAGGTGGTTTTCTTAATCCTGCGGCACAGGGTTTACAGCTGGTTGATGATTTAGATACCGTTGTAGGTTATACCGATACATTATTACTACGTCATCACGTGCTGGAAGATACCCTGAACAACTTCCTTGCGGATGCCCTTCTTAATGTCGCCGACAGCGTTGCAGATGTGCGTGCCGTTCCCGGCTGGGAAAATGGCGTTGATATTTCCATGGCCAATGGTTTCCGTTTTGGTAACGCGGTTCTGCCGGGGCAGGCGATTACCCTGCGTGATTTATACACCTGGTTCCCAATTGCCCCCGCGGTCAATGTTGCAGACTTCTCCGGTATTGCTATCGAGAGTAGTTTGAACACGGTTTTGGGGGCGGTCTTTAACCGTAATATCTTTATGCAGCGCGGTGGCTGGTATTTAGGTTTGGCAAATATGACGCAGAAAATCGATCTGAAAAATCGTCCATTCGGTAGCTCAAGCGGTCGCATAGTTGAAACCACTATCGGTGGCAAGCCAATTGATACAGGCAAACGCTATGTATTTGCGTCCTGCTACGGACACGGTAACCCACTGGATGAAGTTTGCCGTACGGGCGGTGGCGCAAACCACAAGTTCTTCCAGTTAGCGGATGCGGATGATTACAGCAGTGAAATCACCCTGGCGGAACCGGTTAACACAGAAGCTATTATTCGCGGCCCTGTGGTTAAGCAGGTCGCACCCAATAACTATCTGCACCCGGTGCACGCACTGCGTCGTTATCTGGACAGCCTGACTGACAGCACCATCACTGCTGCGCAGTTTGGTGCGGGTCAGGGTCGGATAGTTACCGTTGACTCGAAGTCACCGGGCAACCTGCCACAGCCTGAGAGCGAGCAAATTGGCCAGCCGGACAACACGCCGGACACCAACTTTGTACAGCCTCCCTATGGCGCAGGTCCATTGTTCTTACGGGGTCACATTAACAATAAAAACCACTAATAGTCTTTCGACAATTCTGTCGACCCATTTTGTCGACTATAAATAAAGGGGTGGCATTTGCCGCCCCTTTTTACTTTCTATGATTATTTTCCAGCGTTGGTTATACTGCGCAGATGAGATTACTAATTTTGTCTGGCTACATCCTGTTATCACTCTTTACCCCCACGGGCCTTGCAAACACAAACAACCACTGCTCACAATTTGGCCCGATTACATTTGGCATTTTACCTTTTGTGAGTGCCGAGCAATTAGTGATTCGATTTACCCCGCTGGCTAATTATTTATCCCGCCACCTCAACACACAAATACGCATTGAAACCGCGCCGAATTTTATAGCGTTCTCGCAGCGCACCACCAAAGATAAGCGCTACGATATTTTATTTACGGCTCCGCACTTTTACCCTCTGGCAAGAAAATCCGGTTACCGCTTAATCGCCAGTGTCGACTCACCGGGTATGCGAGCCGTTTTTGTAGTCCCGAAAGAAAGTACCATTCAAACTATCAATGATCTGAAAGGTAAACGCCTGGCCACCGTCGACACAAAAAGTCTGGCCACATTATTAATAAGAAAACATTTAAACCAGCACAACATTAACCCGGACAAAGATTTAACTATTATTGCCACTCCCACACACAATGCATCTCTGCTTTCTACTTATCATGGGGTAACCGATGCCTCCGCATTAATGCAGCCACCCTATGCTGCCGCTAGTCAACAGGTACGCGACAATATGCGTATCGTTGCGAAAACACAGCGCGCACCCCACATTCCCATCAGTGTGGGTCAGCGAATCAGTAAATCCTGTGCAACACAAATCAGCAACCTGTTACTTAATATGTCATCAACAGCCGAAGGCCAACAGGTATTAAAACACAATCGATTTTCCGGCTACAAACTTTCAAGTGCAGATATATATGAAAAATTTAGTGCACAGATTTTTCATCCATAAAGTCATTAAAAAAGTATATTTATGACAAAATCAATTCCCCTTTTACAATCCCTGCGTTGCCGTCTCATTGTAAGCGTGGTGATTATTGAAATTGTTATGCTATCTATTCTGGTATTGAATAATATTTCTATTATTCAAACCACCCACACGGATCGTTTACGTGACACTGCCAGTAGCATGATTCAGCAAATTGCCAATACATCGGGTAATTACATGGTTGCGGTAGATTACGCAACGCTGGAAGATTATTTAAAAAACGTCACCCATTACAGAGAACTTTTATACCTGGCCATTTTCGACCGCGACGACAATATGGTCATTTCGCTGGGCCCGTTCCCGCAAAAAAATCGCCCCCATGAAGACATTAGTCCGGCACAAACTGATGATGGAATTTTTGATATTACACAAGACATTAAAGTCGCCGGACAACCCATGGGAAAAGTATCCATCGGTTTCTCCCTCGGCATAATGCAGGACGCAATTAAAAAATCACGCATCCGGGGCATCAGCATTGCAGCCATTGAAATTATTTTAACCGTACTGGTTACGGTGATTATTGGCATCGGCCTGACTCGCCGACTGGGTATGTTATCAAATGCCGCAGCAGAAGTTGAAGCGGGAAACTATTCGGTCACCGTGCCCACGGAAACTTGCGATGAAGTGGGTAAAACCGCCATTGCATTTAATCGAATGGTCAGCGAAGTATCAAACCGTACTCAACAGTTACAGCGTGCCAAATCTCGCTCCACAAAACTGCTGCATGAAAATCGTCAGTTAATTCACTACTCACTGGAAATTCAGGAAGCGGAACGAAAACATCTGGCGCGGGAATTACACGATGAACTCGGTCAGTGTTTAACCGCAATACAGGCGGATGCGGAACTCATTCGTGATTTATCGGATAATGACAAACGCATTGAAACCAGTGCCATTGCCATTATGGATGTATCTTCGCGGGTGTATGATGTAGTGCACTCAATGATGCACCGTTTACGTCCGGGTATTTTAGATAATCTGGGATTAGTCGAAGCACTTAAAGATGAAATTAAGGCCTGGGAAAGCAGAAACACCGAAACTCGTTGCAGCTTTACCACCGCTGGCGATTTATCTCAGCTAAGTGAACACAGCAACATTATGCTGTACAGAATTGTACAGGAATGTCTGACAAACATTTCCAAATATGCGCAGGCAAAAAGCGTTACTATCTCTCTGCAAAATACCACAGAAAAATTATTACTTGAAGTCAGAGATAATGGAAATGGTTTTGATATTAAACAACGTAACAAGGGGCTAGGTTTAATTGGTATGCGTGAAAGAGTAGAATCATTGAATGGCAGCCTGAAGATTAAGAGTGAACCGGGCAAAGGCGTTGGTATTTTTATTTCTGTACCTTTGAGTTAAAGCGATAATCTGAATACTATAAAAATCATTACGCTGGTATATCTGCAATGACAGGCATATCTGCGATGTCGGGCAACCTGCAAGAGCATGCATAACATATAAGCTGGAAATTCTAAAATATGAACAAAAATAGCAACATCAGCGTTTTACTCGTCGACGATCACGAAGTAGTGCGCGCTGGTTACAGTCGCTTACTGGAAGCCACCGATGGTATTTCCGTTATTGCTGAAGCCATCGATGGCGGTGCAGCTTATAGTGAATACGTTGAACATAAACCGGATGTGCTGGTGATGGATTTATCCATGCCCGGCATTGGGGGCCTTGAAGCCAGCCGAAGAATTTTAACCAAAGATAAAAACGCAAAAATTTTAGTTTTTAGCGTCTACGAAAACGAAGTTTTTCTCACCCGTGCACTCGATCTTGGGGTATTAGGCTACATTTCAAAACGCAGCGCTTCACAGGTCATGATTGAAGCTGTGAGACAGGTTGCCAAAGGCGAAGTATTTGTCGGCCAGGAATTAATGCCCTATCTGGTGAAAGCCAGAAAACTGGTTGATGGTGATCCACTGGCGGAACTAACCCCCAGAGAATTTGAAGTTTTTTTATTACTGGCAGATAGCAAAACCGTGAGTGATGTAGCGGCGCTTTTAAATCTTAGCCCAAAAACCGTCGGCCATCACACGACCAGCATTAAAAACAAACTTAATGTGTCTGATATTGCGGGCTTAACCCGACTGGCAATTCGACTTGGGTTGATGGCGGCCTGATAATTAAATTTAATTAAAACCGGCCTACATCTTAACCAGAAACTTACGTTCAAAAATCCAGAGCACCTGAGGAAAAGGCGTCTTAACCAGCATCACCGCCAACAAAACCCCAAACCCATTCGCGAGCATATCATTCAAGTCAAAATATCGATAGCCGGTCATCCCCTGCACATATTCCAATGCAACCCCCATAAAAATAAGCGCAAGCGCACAAATAAACAGACTTTTCTTCAGATGATATATCTGCATAAACCAGCCCATCAAAACAAAGTAACCCAAGGTATGCGCATATTTATCAAAATGGCTAACCTCCATTTTAATCGGGTTCGGCGTTAATGAACTGTAAATAACATAGGCCACCAGCGCATAACCGACAGCCAGCCATAACGATCTGTATTTTAACTTCGGATTACGGCTAAACATCGACAAATATCACAAATAAAAATATTGCCAGAACAATACGGTAAATCACAAAGGGCAGCATACCCATTTTCTCTAAAACTTTAAGAAAATAATGAATACAAAAATAAGCACTCACACCGGATAATAATGCACCCAGCATCAGTGGCTGCATATCATCTAACGTGGCCTGCTCGAGATAATCCAGTGTTTTTAAACCACCGGCTAAAACAATGACCGGTATTGATAATAAGAAAGAAAAACGTGCGGATGCTTTACGTGTCAAACCCAAAAATAAACCCGCTGTCATTGTAGCCCCTGAACGGGAGGTGCCAGGAATTAACGCCAGCGCCTGTGCCAGACCAATAAATACAACATCAATCCAGCGCAATGAATATTCATCTCGTGACTCACGGCCTCTTGCATCGGCCCACCATAATAACAAAGCAAAAACCAGTGTTGAAGAAGCCAGAACTTCAGGTGCGCGCAAATGCATTTCTATAAAATCTTTAAACAATAAACCCGCAAGACCGACTGGTATAGTGCCAAACAAAACGGCCCAGGCCAGCTTTGCATCCTGATTAAGGCCGCGACCCATAACCGAGCCACCCCAGGCAATACTCATCCTGCCGATTTCATTGCGAAAATAAAGAATGACCGCCGCTAACGTTCCCACATGCACCGCAACATCAAAGGCCAGACCCTGATCTTCCCAGCCCGTTAATATTGGCACCAGTATTAAATGCGCAGAACTTGATATGGGTAAAAATTCGGTTAGCCCCTGCACTAAAGAAAGCACCAGTATTTGTATAAAATCCATTCTTTTCTCTTTTTTATATATTTAAATAAGTAAAATATTTTTGTCATCAATTGGCTAAAAAAATCGCAACCCATTTGTCAGAATTTAGAGGTTAGCCTTTTTTAATCTTGCAAAAATAAATTGTCTGAAATCGCTAAAGCCGGTATCGAAAATCACGCAACTCAAATCCGGGTATATTTTCATCCAGCCCCTTTGACAAACCCAGTACTTTAAATCGCTCACCCATTTCACCGGGTAAACTTAAGGTTTTCATTTGTTGCGCCAGCTTTAAACGCTGCACTTCATTTGTGGTTTCCATGCCATCAACTATTTCAGCCAAACCCGCATTGATTAAAAAATTTCCCTGGGAAGTAAAACCATCAACATCAAAGTCATTTTCAATGGCGGCCTCTGCGACTTCGGTAAAATCAACAAAGGCGGTTAAATCCTGCAGACCGGGATACCACAAAGGGGCATCCATTGAGCGATGCTTATAATATCCGAGAAAGGTTCCCATGTGACGATCTTCAGAATAATATTCACTGCGCGGGTAACCGTAATCAATTAAATATACCGCACCCTTTTTTATACATTGCGAAACGGACTTTATCCAGGGATTTATATGGCAGTTAATCTCACTGTTATAACTATGCCCGGAATTATCAAAGGCATTATTAAATGTATTATTAAGCGCATTATTATGCGCATTTTTAAGGCCATCACTTAACGCATTTACTTTTTGGGTTATTTTCTGATCCGCATTTTTATAACTTAACTGCAGTGCTTGCTCAGAAATTTCCACCCCCAGTAATTTTACTTTATTATCCCTGAACGAAAATCGCTGAACCGGCATGGCATCCAGCACTTCATTGGCGATAACGATGCCATTAACCGGTGTTTCGGGAAGACGGGTTAACCACTGAACCCGCTCAAGTAATTGCGGTGCTTTGTGTTTAATCGTTTGTCTTTGGCGTTGTTGCAGTTCTGCACTCAGTTCGATAATTAAATACTCATCGGGCAGTCTTTTTAAACTTGAAAGCGCCAGCAATACATCAGCCGCCAGTTTGCCAGAGCCGGCACCAAACTCAATTATTTTTGCATCAGGAATTTTTTCAAGCAGGGTTGCCAACGGCTTTGCCAGGGTTTGTGCAAATAACGGGCTGACTTCCGGGGACGTAATAAAATCCCCCTGCTCACCAAACTTTTGTGCACCGCCACTGTAATAGCCCAGCCCCGGCGCATACAATGCCAGCTGCATATATTGCTCAAAATTTATCCAGCCACCCGCCGCCACAATTTCCTGTTTTATTAATTCACTCAGCTTCTGGCTGTGGGTAATTTCTTCTGCGCTGGGTTCGGGTAAATCCAATGGTTGCATTGATGCTACAATATTTAAAAAATTAAGTGGCGACATTCTATCATGCAAAATAATTCGCATCCCAAAACCGTACTCATTACCGGCGCTGCGGCGCGTATTGGTGCCGAAATTGCCCGCACCTTACACACGGCCGGCATGAATATTGTGATTCATTACCGAAGCTCAGCTCAGCCTGCGCAGGCGCTTTGTGAGCAGTTAAATACACTTCGCAAGCACTCGGCTGCTATTTTACAGGCCGACCTGTTAAAGACTGGCACACTGGATGATCTGGTTGAAAAAGCCGCCGAGCTCTGGGGCGGACTGGACGTGCTGATTAATAACGCCTCCAGTTTTTATCCCACCCCGGTGGGAAAAATCACCGAGGCCCACTGGGATGATTTAATGGGCAGCAATTTAAAAGCCCCCATTTTCCTGTCCCAGGCGGCTACCCCGTATTTACAAAAAACTCAGGGCTGTATTATTAATATTGTCGATATCCACGGCTTTCGCCCGATGAAAGAACACCCGGTTTACTGCGCCGCCAAAGCCGGACTGGCGATGATTACCCAGTCACTGGCAAAAGAGCTGGGGCCGGATATCCGTGTTAATGGCGTCGCACCGGGGGCCATTATGTGGCCAAGTACGGAACTAGACCCGAAAGTACAGGCATCCATTCTTGAGCGCACCGCATTAAAACGTCAGGGCTGCCCTGAAGACATTGCGAAAACCGTGAAATTTTTAGTGATGGAAGGAGAGTATATTACCGGGCAGGTTATACCGGTGGATGGCGGGCGGAGTTTGAATATTTAAATCACAAGCATTTTTCCGCAAATGAACGCAAAACACGCAAATTAAAAATAGAGTTGTTTTAGTGTGCCGCAGGCACACTAACTAAAAAATTGCGTCCATTCGCGTTAACGTGCATGGATGCACTAATTCAGTGGGCGCATGGATGCGCAGGCGCTGTCATTTGCGAAAAAACTTTTGATTTTTAGTTAACGGTCAAATAATGCACACTAAACAACCCATCTTCATCCACCCATGTTTTCACCGCAGCAAAACCCGCCTGTTCAGCCAGGGCATGAAACTTTTCAATGGTGTACTTGTGCGAATATTCCGTCAATATAGACTGATCTTTTTTAAACTCAAAGGCTTGCTCGGCCATACTCACCTGCTGATCCTGCAGGCTGATTAAATGCATTTCAATACGGCTTTTTAGTTTATTAAAATAGGCATAATGTTTAAACTGATTCAGCTTAAAATCCGCGGATAGCTCATTATTTATACGCGCTAACAAATTTAAATTAAAGTCAGCGGTATAACCGTTTTTATCGTTGTAGGCCGCATTTAATATGGATGCGTCTTTATATAAATCAACGCCAATTAACAGGCCTCCATCCGCACCTACCATATTTTTAATTTCGCTTAATACACCAACCGCCTGTTCCGGTAAAAAATTACCGATGGTTGAGCCGGGAAAAAATGCCACTTTATTGGTGGCATTTACATGATAGGGTAATTTTAGTTCACCAGTAAAATCCGCACACACCGCGTGTACATTCAGCCAGGTAAATTCCTGTGCTAATTTTTGTGCTTCATCCTGTAAATATCGCCGTGAAATATCAATCGGCAGGTAGGCAATTGGGCGCAACGCATCCAGCAGCAGGCGCACTTTATAACTGTCACCACTACCTGGCTCAATCAGCAAACAATCTTTTCCCAGATTTTCAACAATGTCATCAATATTATTTCGTATAATATTAACCTCTGTGCGGGTCGGGTAATATTCTTCAGTGGTGCAAATTTGCTCAAATAATTTTGAACCCGTTTCATCGTAAAAATATTTTGGTGAGATATAGGGTTCATCCGCGGATAAGCCCTGAACGATATCATCATGAATATCTGCAATCTGCGGATGTTGGTCAAAAAACTGAAAACGTTCGACTGGTTTTGTCATAATGCAAATTAGCTCTTAGATCTGTAAGATGGGCCTATAGGGCACCTCTAAAAATAGCTTCGGCCTCTGCGAGCCCTGAAACATGCATCTACTAAGCGCAGCCAGAGGTCACAAGCTATTTTTAGAGGTGCCCTATAATACATCCTGCACAGGGTGTAGACTAGGGCTCAAAAATTTTAATGATAAAACAATAATTAAACTCGATAAATTATCCAACTAAAATCAAATACATCTCATGAATACATCTAATTCTGTTCCGGTCATTAAAGATCTGGTACTGGTGGGCGGTGGCCATAGCCATCTTTCGGTGCTTAAATATTTTGCCATGCATCCGGTACCCGGGCTACGCCTTACGCTCATCACCCGTGACTTACACACCCCCTACTCCGGCATGTTGCCCGGTTATATTGCCGGCCATTATGAATATGATGAAGCACACATCGATTTACGCCCCCTGGCGCAGTTTGCAAAGGCCCGTATTTATCACACCGAAGTCAATGCTATTGACCTTGAGAACAAACAGTTACTGTGTGCTGACAGGCCTCCCGTTAACTACGATTTAGTTTCCATCAATATCGGTTCAAAACCCGGCACACTTCACATTCCCGGTGCCGATAAATTTACCATTCCGGTAAAGCCCATCGATCATTTTTTATCGCAGTGGGATGCGCTTATTGAAAACATTTTAAATTATGCGCAACGTCACCAAACGTTTCAGCTTGCCATTGTTGGCGGCGGTGCTGGCGGCGTTGAAATGGCGCTGGCAACACAATACCGTTTACAGTATTTACTTAAGCTGGAAAACATTAACCCCAGTGTTTTAGAAATTGCGATTTACTGTGAAAGTGAAAATATTCTGTCGACACATAACAAACAGGTGACTCGACGTTTCAGGCGCATCCTTCATCAGCGCGATATTAAAATACTCACCGGTGAAAAAATAATTAAGGCTGAAGAAAAACAACTTATCAGCGAAAGCGGAACCCGCCACACCGCCGATGCCACTTTATGGGTAACCAATGCATCGGCACCTGCCTGGTTAGCCGAGTCCGGGCTTAAGGTTGACCCGGCGGGTTTTATTGAAGTTAACGATTGCCTGCAATCGGTTTCACATGCAGCGGTTTTTGCGGCGGGGGATATTGCCGCGGTGGTTAATCACCCGCGCCCGAAATCCGGCGTGTTTGCGGTGCGCCAGGGGCCGCCGCTTGCCCGAAATTTAAGCCGCGCCATTCAAAACAAATCCCTTAAAGCATTTAAACCACAAAAAAACTTTTTAGGTTTAATTAGCACCGGTGATAAATATGCCATTGCATCGCGCAGTAACTGGTCATTAGAAGGGGCGTATTTATGGAAAATTAAAGACTGGATTGATCGCAAATTTATCGACAACTTTAACCAGTTGCCCGAGATGCCCACGGAGACTGCGCCGGAATATAACCGGGCCATGCTAAATAAAGCCGCGGATAAAAAAACCATCCATGAAATTTCTGCGATCGCGATGCGCTGTGGTGGCTGTGGCGCAAAAGTCGGCAGCACGGTTTTATCCCGGGTGGTTAATCGCCTGCAACCCATCACCCGCGATGACGTGGTAATTGGCTTAACCGACCCGGATGATGCGGCGGTAAGCGAAGTACCCGCGGGCAAACTCATTGTGCAAAGCGTGGATTATTTTCGCAGCTTTATCGATGACCCGTTTATTTTCGGACAGATCGCCGCCAACCATGCCCTCAGTGATATTTTTGCGATGGGCGCGGAATCGCAAACCGCCATGGCCATCGCCACGATTCCCTACGGCATTGAAGCGCAGGTAGAAGACCAGCTGTTTCAAACCATGTCCGGTGCGTTAGCGGTTTTAAACGCCAGCAACACCGCATTAGTGGGCGGACATTCCAGTGAGGGCGCCGAGCTTTCATTCGGACTTTCCGTCACCGGCCTGGCGGATCGCGAACAGGTGATGCGCAAATCCGGCATGCGAGCCGGTGATGTTTTAATTTTAACCAAAGCCCTGGGCACCGGCACATTATTTGCGGCGGACATGCGTCAAAAAGCCAAAGGCCGCTGGATTGATGCGGCACTGCAAAGCATGTTGTTATCCAATCAGGCCGCCGGTTTTTGTATGCATAAACATGCAGCCAGTGCCTGCACCGATGTCACCGGTTTTGGTTTACTGGGTCACCTGGTTGAAATGACCCGCCCATCAGAAAAAAGTGTTGAGATAAATTTAGAGTCGCTGCCGATTATGGACGGCGCTCTGGATATGATTGCAACCGGCATATTCAGCTCACTTCAGGAACAGAATGTGCGCCTGCGCCGCGCCATTAAAGAGCCGGGAAATCTGCGCAAACATAAACACTTCCCCCTGTTATTTGACCCGCAAACCTCCGGCGGATTACTGGCCGCCATTCCCGCAGCAAATGCGGGGGTGTGTCTGGCAGAACTTCATGAGCTGGGTTACCCCGCCAGCGTCATTATTGGAAAGGTAATTGATGATGTGGAAAGCGTTGAGAGTGTGACCCTGAAGCAGTAATCATGGAGTAGTAATCACGGGGCAGTAATCATGGGGTAGAATCATGGAGCCATAATCATATGATAATGACACTATAAATATCTACGCTTTAGATTACTGCTGAAAACTACAAACATCATCAAATGTGCTATATATAAATTAACACTACTGTCCCGTTAACTTAAAGAGTGTCGTCATTCCCGAATGCTTGTGTCGGGAATCCAGTGTCTTTACAGTACATAAGGCCGCTGGATCCCCGACCAATGAAATATACATGGGCATTCGGGGATGACGGTTTAAATTATTATCTGTTATTATTTTGTTTCTCTAATTTCATGTCGTTAATAAATAAAAACCAATAAAAATGTGACACACGACGATTTTAGATCATATTTATTTTTCTTAACGGGACAGTAGTGATAAATTAAGTAACTTTTTTCAATCCTTTTTCCGGCCCTTAGAATCGCCATTAATTCGTTTAACTTCAATTAGTTACACTGAATGTAAGCGCTTAATTCCTGCCTGAAAAGTTTATAAATTCACATTATTTATGGGTAGCCGCTTCCACCATGAACGAGTCAGCCGATAAATTTTTATTCCCATCTGATGACACATCTTCAACCAATAGTTTGGGCACGTCCTCTAATTCCCCTTTGCATCCTGAATCGAAAGACCCTCAGGCCTGGAAGGTCATGGTGGTTGATGATGACCACTCAACCCACGATGTCACCAGCCTGGTGCTGGAAAATTTCAGCTACGAAGGCCGCAAGCTGCAAATTCTTAACGGTTACTCTGGGGATGATGTACGCCGTCTGATGAACGAGCATCCTGATACGGCGGTGCTTTTGCTCGATGTGGTTATGGAAACGGAACATGCCGGACTGGATGCAGTTAAATACATACGCAAGCAACTGAAAAACCGCTTTGTGCGCATTATTTTACGCACAGGTCAACCGGGCCAGGCGCCGGAAAGTGAAATCATTACCCATTATGATATTAATGACTATAAAAACAAATCCGACCTGTCTTCCCTTAAGCTTAATACTGCCATGGTGGTCGCCCTGCGCTCCTATCAGGATCTTAAAAAAATTCAGAAGCTGGCAACCTCAAATGATTCTCTGGAACAACTGGTCAAAGAAAGAACCATCGCCCTCGCTGAAACTAACCAGCAATTAAAAGATGAGGTACAACAACGTACAGAAAGTGAAGCTCAGCTGGCAGAGGCCCAGCGCCTGGCTCGCATCGGTAGCTGGACCTGGGATATCAACAGCGGAAAAATGATCTGGTCGGATCAGATATATTGCATACTGGGCCTGGATATTTCAACAGACGAAGGCAACTATGCCTTATTTCTCAACACCATTCACCTGAGCGAAAGAAAAAAGGTAAAAGACATCCATAAAAAAACCATTACAGACAAGGTGTCTTTCTTTAATGTTGAGCACCGTATTATTAAACCCGATGGCTCACAATTGTATGTCTGCCAGCAGGGGGAAACTGGCTTAGATTCAAAGGGCCAGGTACAGAGCATCACCGGCACCTTGCAGGATATTACCGAACGTCATATTGCCGAAGAATCCATGCGTAAACTCTCACTGGCGGTTGAGCATACCGCCGATAGTATTATGATTACCGACAGGGAAGCTGTTATCGAATATGTTAATCCGGCATTTGAAATAACCACCGGTTATTCAAAAGCGGAAATACTGGGCAAAAATCCCAACACGCTAAAGTCCAACAAACAAAATGAAGTTTTTTATAAGCGCATGTGGAGTACCATTCTTGCCGGAGATGTTTTCAGCGATGTGGTGATAAATAAGCGAAAAGATGGCACTTTTTATTACGAAGAAAAAACCATTACCCCGCAAAAAAATCTGCAGGGAGAGATTACCCATTTCATATCCAGCGGTAAAGATATTAGCGAGCGCATGGAGATACAACAAAAACTCCAGCACCTGGCGCACCATGATGCACTCACCGGTTTACCCAACCGCATGCTTTTTCAGGATCGATTACATCAGGCCATTCCGCGTATGGGCTGGCATAAACGCCACATCGGTATTTTATTTATTGATCTGGATCGCTTTAAACGCATTAACGACACCCTTGGACACGACGTAGGTGATCTGCTACTTTGTGATGCCGCGGAACGCTTTAGCCAGTGCATTCGTGAGGGGGACACAGTGGCGCGTCTGGGGGGTGATGAGTTTGCCATTATTCTTAATGACTTAGCATCCAAGGATGACATACCGCCGGTTGCAGAAAAAATAATAAGATCACTTTCCCAGCCATTTTTGATTAATAAGAACGAGCTGTTTATTTCCGCCAGTATCGGCATCGCCCTGTTTCCGGAAGATGGCCGGGATAATAAAACCCTGCTAAAGAAAGCCGATATTGCCATGTACCATGCAAAAGCCAATAATGGTGGAACTTATTTTTTCTATGCGAATGAAGGCAATGTCGGAGCCGCCGAACGCCTTGCATTAGAATCTAAATTAACCCGTGCACTTGATCGCGGTGAATTTTATTTATATTACCAGCCACAACTGCACCTGGATTCCTGTGAAATTATCAGCCGCGAGGTATTACTGCGCTGGTCACACCCCCAGTTTACCAATATAACACCTGCTGAATTTATTCCCCTGCTAGAAGAAACCGGCTTAATTGTACCGGTGGGTGAATGGGTACTGCGCACCGCCTGCCTCGATGAAATGATACGCCAGAATGCCGGCTTCCCCCCGCAGCGCATTGCCGTTAACCTTTCGATACGTCAGTTTTGTCAGTCGGATTTTGTTCGCATCGTTGAATCAATTATCAATGAAACCGGCATCGACTCGAAATATGTAGAACTCGAAGTCACAGAAAGCCTGCTCATAAACAACGTAGCTGAAACCGCCAAAATTCTTCACCAGCTACATGATCTTGGTGTAAAACTTTCTATCGATGATTTTGGCACCGGCTATTCATCAATGAATTATTTAAAACGCCTGCCCTTTGATACATTAAAAATTGATCAGTCATTTGTGCGTGATATCACTACAAACTCTGATGATGCCGCCATTGCCTCAGCCATTATTACACTGGCCCATAGCATGGAGCTGGATGTCGTTGCTGAAGGAGTGGAAACGCTGGATCAGTTAGATTTTTTACATAAACAGGGTTGCGATATAATTCAGGGATATCTATGTAGTCGGCCAATACCATTCAATGAAATTAACGCGTTTGAAAAAATTCCGGATAACATCAAACACTACCTCAATAAAAACACACCTGAAAAATAATCATTTAAAAGACATAAATAGAAATAAAGGCGGCATACAAATTAATTTTCATTTTTACCACTCTATCAACTCTGACTGAAATTGAAGAAAAACAACTTCCCTCCATGGAGAAAAATATGAATAAAATTATTGAATTATTAGCTGATAAAAAAAACCAGAACCACACATCATATTCCGCACTAATTTTTCATAAAATTTTTTCTTGTGTTTCTATGCGCCGCATTTTCCAGTAATACGATAGCCGCCTAAAAAAACCATATTGATAAAGTAAAACCACTAAACCTCAGGTTAATTCCGCACCTAAGCTCAAATTTAATGACAAAAAAATACAGCAATTTAGTTAATTATCTGGAAGAAGCTTTTAAAAAAGCACTGCTAAAAAAGCACTGCTTGATATGCCTGATAACAAAACCGGAAATGTATTTTTATCCGGCCTTCCATTTGGACGTCCCGTAGAAGTCACCGATAAAGATCTTCAACAACTGACTTATATGCTGAAAACCCTGGATCAACGACTTAAATAATGCACAAAAATATTTTCAACTCACTGCGTTTCAAACTCATTAGCACGGCCATTCTGGTTGAAATAATTATGCTATCACTGCTGGTATGGAACAGTGCACGACTGATGGAACAGTACCTGCTCAACCAGATGGAATATCGGGTAACAGAGCTACAGCCACTGTTAAATGCCAGCCTGTCCGGCCCTATAATACAAGCGGATATTGTAACTATTCAGGAAGTAATGAATCAATACCAGTCCAATAAACTTCAGTATTATGCGGTATATGATAATGTACATGATGTTATGGTCACTTCTGGCCAGGCCATCATCGCCAATAAAACATTTACCCCTCCCGATCCGCGAAAATACTTTAGTGCAATTGATCAAAACACCTATTTTATCCATATGCCAATTAAAGTATTTGAGCATTCCGTGGGTTACCTTGACCTTGAGATTGACACGGCCTTTATCACCCAGGCTATTGCAACGTCACGTCAACAGGGTATAGGCATTGCGCTTGCTGAAATTTTACTCAGTTCAATTTTACTAAGTATTCTTGGTATTGCCCTCACCCGCCATTTACGCGACCTGACAAATGCAGCGCACAGCATGGCTGAAGGCGACCTCTCGGTGCGCGTTAAAGTTTTCAGTAATGATGAAATAGGTGAAGCGGCGACAACATTTAATCGTATGGCAGATAATATTTCTGGAAGCCAACGCTCCCTGACACAAAGTGAACAACAGATTCGAAAGCTCAACGAAAAACTTGAGCAGCGGGTTGAACAACGTACCAATGAATTACAGGACACTAATCTACAGCTTAAGCAGTCACTCGAGCAACTCAATGCTGCCCAGCAGCAATTAGTACAATCTGAAAAAATGGCGGTACTGGGTGCACTGGTGGCCGGTGTTGCCCATGAAATTAATACCCCCATCGGACTTGGTGTCACCACGGCAAGCTACCTTGAAGACACAGTTAACCAGTTTCAAAAAATTTATCAGTCGGGTGAAATGACCCGCGCTGATTTTGAAAAATTTCAAAATTCAGCACTTAAATCTTCTCAAATTATCTGCAGCAATCTGAAACGGGCCGCTGATTTAATTCGCAGTTTCAAACAGGTAGCCGTCGATCAAATTTCTGAAGAAATCCGCGATTTTAATGTCTGTGAATGTACCCATGAAACAATGCAGAACCTGCATCCTAATTTCAAAAATGCTAGCCACGAAATAAAAATTAATTGCGACGACCACTTCAATGTACATAGCTACCCCGGTGCCTTCTCACAAATCATTACCAACCTGGTCATGAACTCCTTAATCCATGGTTTTCAGGATATGGATAAAGGCGCAATTGAAATAGATGTGAGTTTACAGAATGGGTATCTTGCACTTCAATATAAAGACAATGGTAGAGGCATGGATGCAAGCAGTCTGAAAAAAATATTCGACCCCTTTTTTACCACCCGCAGAGGCGATGGTGGAACCGGTCTGGGCATGCACATAATATACAACCTGGTTACCCAGACTTTTGCAGGCGAAATTAAATGTGATAGCTCACTCGATAATGGCGTTTGTTTTAGCATGAAATTAAAAGTTCAGGAACATGGCTTCGCTGCTAACACGTCCACAGTTTAGCTAGTCCACTCTCGCTTACCTTTCATCTTTCAGTATATTGTATTTCATACAGGCTAATTATCCTGTATAAAGACACTTAAATCGTTGAAATGCAATAAATGCAAAAAAAGAGAAAATCGATTATGAAATTAAAAAAATTATTACTAATCTCAACATTGCTTCTACTCTCTATTAATACGGCCTGGGCAGATAAATACACCGACACGATTAAAATTTTTAAAGAGGCGGGACAGAGTGCCAGCTTCTTTAAAAACAGTTATGGTTATGCACTTTTCCCTACTATCGGTAAAGGTGGTTTTGGAATTGGTGGCGCTCATGGTGCTGGTCAGGTTTACGAGCAGGGAAAGCATATTGGCGACACCACCATGACGCAAATAAGTTTTGGTTTTCAGGCCGGTGGTCAGGCGTTTAGTCAGGTCATATTTTTTCAGGATAAACGCGCACTCAAAGATTTTATCAGTGGTGAATTTGAATTTGGCGCACAGGCTTCAGCCGTTGCAATTACCGCAGGTGCACAGGCATCCGCAACCACAACTGGACGTTCCGCGGGTGCCAGTGGCGGAAAAAATAATGCGGACACTGTCGGCAAATACTCAAAGGGCATGGTGACGTTTACGGTGACGAAAGGTGGACTGATGTATGAAGCGTCAGTGGGTGGACAAAAATTCAGTTATAAAGCCAAATAAATAATTACAGATAGATAATTACAGGTAGATAAATACAGATAGATCAATTCAGGCACACAATGCAGGTATCTTTGCTGCATTATGTGCTTGCTATCTGCTACCCGTTATCCAGCGCACTTAATAAATCAGCCCATCCCTGTCGCTCGGCCTCAACGCTAAACAGTTTTGCACGTTGCCGGCACTGCTGCGCCAGGTGCTCAACAAAGTCCGCATCATTTTCTGCTTTCAATAAAATCTCACTTAATGCTTGCGTGTTTTTTACCGGAAAATACCCACTGTAATTATCACCGAGCAAGCCAACTGAACCCTCTATCTCCGATGCAATGACCGGCAACCCCGCCACCGTTGCCTCCGATATTACATTTGCCCCGCCTTCCATCACCGAAGGCAACACCATTAAATGACACCGCGTATACGCTTTGCGCACCTGCCAGTGGGGAACCTCCCCTAACCAGTGATAACGTGCATTAATTTTCATTTCTTCTGTGGCATAATTTTCCCACTGATCGTTATGCGCCTTGCCATAATGTAAAACTCTTATGCGACTTTCCTCTGGCAAATTTCTCACCGCATACGCCACCCGCAGAGAATCTTTTTCTTCACGCAGGTGCCCCACCACACAAACATCAAATGTTTTTACAGAACGTTTTATGGATGCATGATTAACCGGTAGTGCAGACTGGTAAATCACGTGAATTTTATGATGCACCGACGCGGGCAGTACACGATTTGCCAGACTGTGCAGGGTCACTAATTTGTCCGCGGCATCAATTGAAGCGAGGGTGGGTTGTGGGTGAGATTTTATAAACCGGTATAAATCCGTACCGGTGAGTGCCAGCACCAGTGGCCGATGTGGATATTTATATTTAAACTGCGCGACCGACTCGGCACTACGCCAGGCATGCAATGCCACCATCACATCATAGTCGCGGCCGTCCCATTGCACATCAATACTGACTTTATGGCCCAGTTGAATTAAAAAATTCGCCCAGCGCTTTGCGGTGGCGCGGTTGCCATTAAGCGAACCGGGGGCGGCGGGTGTAATGATGGCGATATGCATGGCGACTATATTAGACTAAAAACCTGTATTAATTAAAATATATTATCACTAGTGTCCCGTTAACTTAAAAAGTGCCGTCATTCCCGAATGCTTGTGTCGGGAATCCAGTATCTTTACAGTACATAAGGCCGCTAGATCCCCGACCAATGAAATATACATGGGCATTCGGGGATGACGGTTTAAATTATTATCTGTTATTATTTTGTTCCTCTAATTTCATGTGGTTAATAAATAAAAACCAATATAAAGAGTGACACGTGAAGATTTTAGGTCATATCCAATTTTCTTAACGGGACAGTAGTGATATCGGAGTTTTTCAAGGTAGTTGTCGCCTAAATTTTCAAGCGGCTAATTTTTTCACTTCCGGGTTGAGCTCGACAGCTTTAATAAAATTCCAGTTACGTGTATCTCCTGACCATCTTGCCGGATTTC
>Ga0316209_1000495_pt1 | contig 68051 bp, 60 predicted proteins | sample 6monopyrite_MG_FD_204945 | JGI IMG/M metagenome (GOLD analysis project Ga0316209, IMG submission 204945) | Microbial mat bacterial communities from mineral coupon in-situ incubated in ocean water Damariscotta River, Maine, United States -... | ecosystem: Environmental > Aquatic > Marine >... | reverse complement strand
TTCCTTTAATTAGTTTTTATCATTTAAGTATTAAAGATGTTTTAAGGACTTTTGTAGAGCATTCGGCTTTTCAAATTGCAACAGAAGTAAACAAAACAAAAAGGGCCAATGTTCTTGTTACTGGAGGGGGTGTTTATAACCTGTTTCTAATTAATAGAATAAAAAAATTGACAGATAATAAAATTATTTTACCTTCTAGAGATTTAATCGAGTACAAAGAAGCTTTAATTTTTGGCTTGCTTGGAGTTCTTAAATTACGAGGAGAGAACAACTGTTTAAGTAGTGTCACTGGCGCAAAGAGAGACCACAGTTCTGGAAAAATCTATAATCCTTAAATTTATTATTATTTTAAAGTAAAACATATTTAGTTTTTTATATTTGTTTATAATCATCTCCCTAACTAATATTGATGAAAGAATTACTTCAGAAGTACGAAAATAAAACACCAGAAATAGTATTTAATTGGAAAGATCCAGAAACCGAAGCTGAGGGCTGGACAGTTATAAACTCATTACGAGGTGGTGCTGCTGGAGGAGGCACTAGAATGCGAAAAGGACTAGATATGAATGAGGTTCTATCATTAGCAAAAACCATGGAAATTAAGTTTACTGTTTCTGGACCAGCTATTGGAGGCGCAAAATCTGGCATAAATTTCGACCCCAAAGATCCTCGTAAAAAAGGCGTTTTAGAGCGTTGGTACAAAGCCGTTTCACCATTATTGAAAAGTTATTACGGAACAGGAGGTGACTTAAATGTTGATGAAATTCATGAAGTGATTCCAATTACTGAAGAATCTGGAGTATGGCATCCTCAAGAAGGTGTTTTTAATGGTCATTTTAAACCAACTGAAGCAGATAAAATTAATCGCATTGGTCAATTACGGCATGGTGTTATAAAAGTGATTGAAAATCAAGACTACTCTCCAGATGTGTCAAGAAAATACACAATTGCAGATATGATTACAGGATTTGGTGTTGCTATAGCAGTTAAACACTATTATGATATTTATGGAGGTTCCATAGTTGGAAAACGAACCGTTGTACAAGGTTTTGGAAATGTTGGAGCTGCCGCCGCTTTCTATTTAGCAAAAATGGGAGCCAAAGTAGTTGGGATTATAGATGCCGTTGGAGGACTTATAAATGAAGATGGATTTACTTATGAAGAAATTACTGGTCTCTTTCTTGAAAAAACAGGAAATACCCTTGAAAGCGAAAATTTAATTCCATATGAAGAAACCAATCAAAAAATTTGGTCACTAGAAACCGAAATATTTGCACCTTGTGCCGCATCTAGATTAATAACAAAAGAACAAATTGACACTATGATTGAAAGTGGTTTAGAGGTTATTTCTTGTGGAGCCAACGTACCATTTGCTGATAAAGAAATTTTCTTTGGATCTATTATGGAATTTACAGATAGTAAGGTGAGCCTTATTCCAGATTTTATATCAAATTGTGGAATGGCTCGCGTATTTGCCTACTTCATGGAACGACGAGTAGAGATGACAGATGACGCAATTTTTGATGACACGTCAAATATAATTAAGTCTGCAATTCAAAACATATATAACCACAATCATCATAAAACCGAGTTAAGTAAAACCGCCTTCACTTTAGCACTAAGTGAACTTATATAATTAAAAACTAACAACACATGGAAGCAGTAATTATCATTGTATTTGTAGTAGGCTATTTAGCCATAACATTAGAACATAATATAAAAATTGACAAACTCATACCTGCCTTAGTCATGATGGCTATCAGTTGGGCATTAATTTCTTTAGGACTTGATAGCTTTACCCAATGGTTCGATTCTGAAAACCATGGCTTAGTAAATGGGTTTAAGGATTTACCACTTGAAACAATAATCCCTGAACATGGTGGAGAGGTTAACTCAAAAACACTATGGATGGAAAATACTTTATTGCATCATTTAGGTAAAACGGCCGAAATTTTAGTGTTCTTATTAGGCGCAATGACGATTGTTGAAATAATCGATTACTTTGATGGTTTTTCAACCATTAAAAGTTTCATTAAAACAAAAAAGAAAACAAAAATTCTTTGGATATTTTCCATTTTAGCATTTATTCTATCTGCAATCATAGATAACCTTACAGCTACAATTGTTCTTATTTCAATTCTACAAAAAATAGTAAAGGACAGAAGTGTTCGTATATGGTATGCAGGTTTAATAATTATTGCAGCAAATGCAGGTGGAGCATGGTCGCCAATTGGAGATGTTACAACCACCATGTTATGGATTGGTAACAAGGTTAGTACTGGATACTTAATAGGTTACTTATTATTGCCGTCGCTTGTTTGTATGGCAGTACCAACATTAATTGCATCGTTTTTACCTGCTTTTAAGGGGCATCTCGAAATTGAAGAAAACGATAATGATGCTCCCAAAAGTAAGTTTGGTCCAACCATGTTGTTTTTAGGTTTAGCAGCTATTGTTTCTGTGCCAATATTTAAGGTAGTCACACATTTACCACCTTATGTTGGTATGATGCTAGCTTTAGGTGTTGTGGCCATTTTTGCCGAAGTATATAGTAATTCTAAATTCAGTTTAACTGTTATAGACAATAAAGAAAGTGCAGACCATGCACACCACAGTCCTGTACACCATTCTTTATCAAAAATAGAATTACCAAGTATTTTATTTTTCTTAGGTATTTTAATGGCAGTAGCAGCGTTGGAATCTCTTGGGATTTTATTCGATTTCGCAATAACTTTAAAGGAGACAACACCTATGTTAGGAACCGAATTAAATGGCGAGGGCGTCTCAGATTTAGTGATTTTAGCTTTGGGTGTAGCTTCTGCGGTTATTGACAATGTTCCATTGGTTGCAGCCAGTTTAGGCATGTTCTCTGAACCACTGGATAATGAGCTATGGCACTTTATTGCCTATTCTGCCGGAACTGGAGGTAGTATGTTAATCATAGGTTCTGCAGCTGGAGTTGTAGCAATGGGAATGGAAAAAATAGATTTTTTCTGGTATTTAAAAAAGATAGCTTGGTTAGCCGCTTTAGGTTTTTTAGCTGGAGCTGCAGTTTTCTTTTTTACAAGAACACTGTTTTAAAATACTTTATATAGAAAACAACCGTTATTATTCAAAATCTAACAAGACAAATATATGTTATACACAGCAATTCTAAAAACTGTTCAAGAAGGAGCAGAACTAATTACTGATGGCGAATCTACCGAAAAGACCCTATCTATTATAGAGCTTATAAAAAGTGGCGGAACTGCAGGACAAGTTATAATTCTGTTATTGTTTGTATTGCTGCTGGTTGCCAGCTATATCTATTTTGAACGCTTGTTTGCAATTAAATCGGCATCTAAAATAGATACAAATTTCATGAATCAAATTAAAGACCATGTGTCTAATGGTAAAATAGATTCGGCTCAAGTATTATGTGCGCAAGTCAATTCTCCAGTATCTCGACTTATTAGTAAAGGGATTTCTAGAATAGGCAAACCTTTGGAAGATATTAATACTGCCATTGAAAATGCAGGACGTCTAGAAGTTTACGGTCTCGAAAAAAATGTGAGTGTACTCGCAACTATTTCTGGTGCTGCACCAATGATTGGATTTCTTGGTACAGTTGTTGGAATGATACTAGCAATATTTGAGCTTGCCAATGCAGGAGGGACCATTCAAATGGATGTTCTTGCTAGTGGTTTATATACAGCAATGACCACTACTGTAGCTGGTTTAATAGTAGGTATTGTAAGTTATATATGTTTTAATCATTTAGTAGCCCGAACGAATAAGGTTATTCATCAAATGGAAGCTAATTCGGTTGAGTTTTTAGACCTTCTAAACGAACCAATTTAATATATGGATATAAGAGGAAGAAATAAGATAACACCAGAATTCAATATGTCGTCAATGACAGATATTGTATTCTTGTTATTAATATTTTTTATGCTAGCATCTACTTTAGTAACCACTAGTGCCATTGATATTTTATTGCCAAAGGCAAGCGGTAAAACGCAAAATAAAAAATCGGTATCTGTTAGTATAAAGAAAGATTTAACATATTATATTGACCAGAAACGTGTTGGTGAAAGTGTTCTAGAAAGCCAATTACTTGCTGCATTGTCTGGTGAAGAATCGCCTACTATTGTTTTAAGAGCCGAAAAATCGGTGCCAGTAGATAATGTAGTAAAGGTTATGGATATTGCCAATCGCAATAAGTTTAAAGTGATACTAGCAGTAAAGCCGAATAATTGATATTAGGGTAAAGATGAAGTATTTTGAAACCAAACATGAAAAAGATTCAGCTAGAATCACAGCTTTATTTGCTGTGATTTTAATTTTGCTGATATTTATTGTTGGGCCTAAATACATGGATCCACCAATGGAATATGGTGTTGCTGTAAATTTTGGAACTACTGATTTTGGTAGCGGTCGCATTCAACCTAAAAACCCTATTAAAGCCGAAAAAGAAGCGGTAAAGCCGCCTCAAAAGGTCGAAGAATCTAAACCAATACCTTCAGAACCTAAAGAAGCTAAAGAAGAAGTTTTAACGAGTGAAGACGCTGAAGATATCGCCATTAAAAAGCAAAAAGCAGAAGAAGTTAGAAAAAAAGCTGAAGCTGATGCAAAAGCTAAAAAAGAAGCTGAACGTATAGAAAAAGAACGCAAAGAACAAGAAGCTAAAAAGAAATTTGCTGACGGACTTATTAGTGGTGTAAAAAATGCTGACGGTAATGAAAACTCTTCCGATGGTACAAGTAATAAACCTGGAAACCAAGGACAATTAAATGGCGACCCTTATGCGCCAAGTTATTTTGGCGAACCTGGAGCAGGTGGAGGAGGAAATGGATATGGACTTCGAGGAAGGGGAAGACCCTCCAAAAAAGTTGAAAAACAAGATTGTAATGAAGAAGGTAGAGTTGTTGTTAAAATTATAGTTGACAGAAGTGGAAGCGTAATTAAAGCAGAACCTGGAGTTAGAGGCACTACTAATAGCGCATCATGTTTATTAAATCCAGCAAAGAAAACAGCAATGTCATATAAATGGCCAAAAGATTCAAAAGCACCAAACCAACAAATTGGATTTATTGTAATTGATTTTAGTTTGAGTCAATAAATGAACTATCTGGATACTATCAACTGGATGTTCAACCAATTACCAATGTATCAAAACATAGGGAAAGTTGCTTTAAAAAAGGATCTTACCAATACAATTGCATTATCTAAACATCTTAATAATCCTGAAAAAAAATTTAAATCAATTCATGTAGCTGGAACCAATGGTAAGGGTTCAACTAGCCATATGATTGCTTCGGTTTTACAAGAAGCAGGTTATAAAGTTGGGTTATACACATCACCACATTTAAAAGATTTTAGAGAGCGTATTAAAGTAAATGGCAATGTTGTTAGTAAACAATTTGTTATTCAGTTTATAAAACGAAATAAACAGTTTTTGGAGAATCATAAGCTGTCTTTTTTTGAAATGACGGTTGGAATGGCATTCGATTATTTTGCAAAACAAAAGGTTGATGTTGCTATTATTGAAGTTGGTTTGGGCGGACGACTAGATTCTACCAATATTATTACTCCTGAAGTCTCAGTAATTACAAATATAGGACTAGATCACACGCAATTTTTGGGTGATACTTTAGAACTAATAGCTCATGAAAAAGCAGGCATAATTAAACCAAATGTTCCAGTTGTTATAGGCGAAACACAAAAGGAAACAAGGCCTATTTTTAGAAAAATAGCCAAAGAGAATAACACTCCAATTTATTTTGCAGACCAAACTATTAAAAAAACTTACGAGTCCGATTTAAAAGGAAGCTATCAATCAAATAATATTAAAACAGTTGTACAAACTTTAATAGTTTTAGAACGATTGGGTTTTAATACCTCTGAAAAGCAAATTATAAAAGGTCTAAAAAATGTTGTAAAAAACACAGGATTATTAGGTCGTTGGCAAATATTGCAATATGGTCCTAAAATTATTTGTGATACAGCGCATAATAAAGAAGGACTAAGCTATGTGATGCAACAATTAGAAAAAGAAACTTTTAAAAAGTTGCACATGGTTATTGGTATGGTTAACGATAAAAATATAGATAGTGTTTTAGATTTATTTCCAAAAAAAGCTATGTATTATTTTTGTAAACCAGATATTCCAAGAGGTTTAGATGCTGAAATTTTAAAACAGCATTTTATTGGAAAAGGTTATAAAGGAAACGCTTATCAATCGGTAAATAAAGCGCTTGAATTTGCCAAAAAACAAGCAAAAAATGATGCCCTTATTTATGTTGGTGGAAGCACTTTTGTAGTCGCTGAAATTATTTAGAAAATTATTTAAAAATGTTTGTTAGATTAAAAAACTGACTTATATTTGCAGTCCAATTTAGAGGGCGCATAGCTCAGTTGGTTCAGAGCACTTGGTTTACACCCAAGGGGTCGGGGGTTCGAATCCCTCTGCGCCCACCTTCGCTCGCCGAAGCATTTTTTTTAGAATGCGAAGGCGAGCTTTTTATTTCTACACAAACAATAAATATTTACTCTTTCATTTCGAGCTACGGTGGACGAAGCCCACATTACTTATTAAGTTTTAATGCTATCTTTAAGTATGAAAAATAATACATGGACTGTCTATATTCTTAAATGTGTTGATGAATCCTTTTATGTTGGATGCACTAATAATCTAGAAGATAGATATAAAAGGCACTCTAAAGGTCAGGTTATTTCTACAAAAAACAGATTGCCAGTGGAGATAATGACTTATGTAGTATTTAAAGATAAATATAAAGCCTATAAATTTGAGAAATATTTAAAAACTGGTTCTGGTCGTGCTTTTTTGTATAAGCGACTGATTTGATTTTTTTAATATTGGAATTGTATTTGCATAAGCGGTTTCGTAATTGGGATATGTAATCCCTCTGCGCCCACAACAAATAGAAAACCCATACTTTAGTGTGGATTTTTTATTTGTTCTAAATTTAAGTTTTGTTTTGTATATTTTTTATTTGTAAAATGATTTACTTAGTCTTTTCAGAAAACCAAGTGTCACGTAATATTTTCCATTTTCCGTCATCTTTTTTCCAAACCAATAAATATCTTCCTCGATTAACTACAGTTCCATTTGCATGAGACCAAGTTCCCGTTCCGTCTTCCACAAGTAATTGGTTATTTCCCCATAATTTTGTTGTTTTAAAACTACCAATAATACTATCTCGAATCATACTTCCAAAAGCCTTAATAATATTTTCCCTACCAACAGTAGAAGGAATTATTTCGGCATCCTCCATATACATATTTCCTAAAGCAATCGAGTCACCATTTTGTAAATGATTTTCGTATTCCCGAAGGCGTAATTCAATTTCTTTTTCAAGCGTTGATAAATCAGTTTCAATATTCAGCTCTTTTTCCTTTGTTTTTTGCCCACAACTCGATATAAAAATCGAGACAACTAGCATTATTATAAATCGCATCAAATTTAATTTTAGTTTTTTCATTATCATCTATTTATCATACTTTTCAGCGGAAGCACAAGACCTTGATATGGCTTGTTTTACTTAAGCATTATAATTGTTGCTGAAACAAATTTAGCACTGGCAAACGAAGGTAGCTGTTTTTTCTTTCAAAGTCAAGTTAAAGCATTTCCAAAATACGCTCTAAAGCCATCCCTCTTGAGCCTTTAATTAGTAAGGTAGCATTGTCAAGTTGTGAAAAATCAAAATTAGTTTTAAAATCTTGAAATGATTTGAACGCTGAAATTTTTGGAGAAACAATCTTGGTTTTATTGAAGTTTTCTCCAATTAAGATGAGGTGGTTAAAAGGCATAGTCGATGCTAAATCTACTATGTATTGATGTTCTTTTTGAGCATCTGTACCTAATTCAAACATATCGCCTAGAATGGCTATTTTAAAGATGCCTTTTTGTTTTTCAAAATTTTCCAAAGCCGCTTTCATACTTGTTGGATTCGCATTATACGCATCAAGAATAATTCGGTTAGACCCTTTATTGATTATTTGCGAACGGTTATTTTTTGGGACATAACTTTCAATAGCTTCTTTAATTTTATTAGTCGGTACATTAAAATAGTTACCAATGGTTATGGCTGCCGATATGTTATTAAAGTTATAAGTCCCAATTAATTGACTTTCTATGTTTGAGCCATCATACTTAGCTATTACGAAAGGGTTAGCTTCAACTAATTCAATAGCACAATTAGCTTCAATGTTAGTGCCAAAGGAATAATACCTTTTGTGACCTTTCAATTGTTTTAACTGAATGGCATCATTAGCATTCACAAAAATTAGTTTGTTATTGGCTTTTAAATAATCATATAACTCACTTTTGCCTTTTATAACACCTTTAATACCTCCAAAACCTTCTAGGTGCGCTTTACCAAAATTGGTAATGTAACCATAGTCTGGTGCAGCAATATTACATAAAAACGCAATTTCTTTTAAATGATTGGCTCCCATTTCTACAATACCAATTTCGGTGGAGTTGTTCATTGAGAGCAAGGTTAAAGGCACACCAATGTGATTGTTTAAATTGCCAACAGTAGCTAAGGTTTTGTATTTTTTTGATAAAACAGAATTAATAAGTTCTTTAGTGGTGGTTTTTCCATTACTTCCAGTGAGTGCAATTATTTTTAACCCTAAATAATTACGATGGTATTTTGCTAACTCTTGAAGCGTTTTGAGTACATTATCTACAAGAACATAATTACTATTTAAAGCAACTTGCTTATCATCTACAATGGCATATTTAGCACCTTTTATTAAAGCATCTTTCGCAAATGTATTACCATTGAAATTAGTACCTTTTAATGCAAAAAACAAACAGTTTTTAGTGGTTTTTCGGGTATCTGTACAAACATTGGGATGTTTTAAATAGAGTTTGTGTAGTGCTTCAATTTTCATTGATTAAATGTAATAAAAAAGTCCTAACAAATACGTTAGGACTTTCATTTTTATAGCTTTAAAAGCTTAATTTTTCTTTTTGTTCTTTTGTTTGGATTTTGATCCAATTCTTGACATTGCACATCTAAATCCAATATAGTCTGTAGCCATATCTTGTGGGAAGTAACGGCGTTGTGCAGGATCTAGCCAATAAGCTCTATCTCTCCATGAGCCACCTTTATAGACACGCACTTCATCACTAATTAAAGAGGTTCTATTATTGGTCTTGTCATATTCTCTAATTAGGTTTCCAGCCGAATCCACTTCTACATTATGCCTTGGAGCATTATACATTTTCTTGGTAGTTGAAGCATCTTCACCTTCTTCTCTGTCATTAAAGCTTTCGAAGTAACGAGATGAACGTTTGTCACCATCTCTAAAATTACGGTTGTCACTAGTATCAAAATTATTTCTTAAATACGTTTCGTTTTCATCAACTGCAACTTGAGCAATTTCACCAGGTAAGTTTCTGGCAATTACTTTACCGTTACTTAAGGTATCATAAACAATATCGTTGGCTGTTACTATTTTAACTGTTCCATCATCGTTTATGGCATTTTTAGTATAAACATTGCCACGATAGTAGTTAAAATCATTAAACTCGTCATCTACAATAGGTCTGTAAACATCTGCAACCCATTCGGCAACATTTCCTGCCATATCATATAAGCCATGATCGTTTGGTTCGTACGATTTTACTTGAGCAGTAATATCTGCACCATCATCAGACCATCCTGAAATTCCACCATAGTCACCTTTACCTTGTTTAAAGTTAGCTAATTGGTCACCACGAACTTTACGGCTTCCAGAACGCGTGTATTGTCCATCCCAAGGGTATTTTTTACGTCCTCTATATACATTATAGCTTCTTAACTCGGTTAAGCCTAACGCTGCATATTCCCATTCAACTTCGGTTGGTAGTCTATATTTAGGCGATAAAACTCCTGTGCCTCTGTTGGCGTACACATTTATAGTATCACCCGCTACATTGGTTTGAATTCTATTACCTCTTCTGCTATTTGGTTTAGTAATACTATCATTACCACCATAAGTTAACTTGGGAGCGTTAATATATGTATCGGTATTAAAGTTGGCATCGGCAGTAGCTGTATTACGAGCACCACGTACGAGGTAACCTGATTCTTCAAGGTACATTTCGTTAACTCTATCGGTTCTCCAGTTTGCATATTCTACGGCTTGAATCCAGCTAACACCAACTACAGGGTATTCGGCATATCCAGGATGACGCAAATATTCGTTGGTCATCATTTCATTGTATCCTAAACGGTTTCTCCAAACTAATGTATCTGGAAGCGCACCATTATAGATAGCTTTAAAATTTGGGTCTTCTGGTGGATAAACCCTTTTAATCCAATCTAAGTACTCCATGTACATCATATTGGTAACTTCGGTTTCATCCATATAGAACGATTGTACGTGTTGCTGATTAGGAGTGTTGTTCCAATCGTGCATTACATCGTCTTGAACTTTTCCCATGGTAAAAGTTCCTCCTTCAATAAATGCTAAACCAGGAGCAGTTGCCTGCTCTTTAAAGCTTGTATTGTATTGAAATCCTCCATCTTTGGAGTTAATTGCCCATCCAGTTCCTCTAGAAGTGTTCTTAGAATCAGATGATTTTTTACAACTAAACATTGCTAGTGAAAATGCTAGAACTAGCATTATTCTTAGTGTTGCGGCGTTTTTCATATCCATACTTTTTAAGTAAGTCAGTTTAATATTTGGTCTTGCAATATAGTAATTAAAGATAATAACACAAGGTTTTTTGTAAAAAAATATGCATTTCATCCTATTTTTTATACAGAATATCGGATTTTTCACTCTATTTCAATCAAATTTTGTTACTCTAAAACGCAGTTTAACATGATTTATTATTGTAACTTTGAACAAAATTACCATTGCTATACTATCCTCAAATAACCAACGTTAATTCTTTTATGAAGAAAGTCTTTTTTTCAGTTATTTTATTAGCCACATTAATTAGTTATTCTCAACAAAAACAATTTACAATTGATTGGGATGGAACGAGAACGCTCTCTACTTGGTCTTCAAAAGTGGAAGTGCCTTCATTTAATGATCCTAATTTTAGCTTTGACCATATAAGCGGTTTAAAATACATAGCGCAATGGGAAGTTTACGATTTAATAAATGAAAGCTCTTTGAAAATATCCAATATATCGTATATAACTATTTCAAAAAATGAATTAAGAGGTCTAGGGCTTGAAACAATTCCTAAAAAAATTAAATCATTAATAAAAAACACTAACAGTAGAGGTAAACGAGCCGTATATTTTGAAATCTCACCTATAATAAATGATAAAGGAACCTTTAAAAAAGTTAAAAGCTTCACTATATCCTACAATAATAGTCAGGTAAGTAGAAATGTGTCTTCAAACAGGGTTATTGTCAATTCGGTTTTAAATCAAGGTGATTGGTACAAATTTTATATCGATAAAACAGGCGTGTTTAAATTAACAAAAAGCTTTTTAAGCGGTTTGGGGATTAGCACTAACAATATAGACCCAAGAACTATCAAGGTATATGGACAAGGAGGTAATATGCTTCCATTGGAAAACGCAGTGTTTTATCCATTAGATTTAACCGAGAACCCTGTGAAAGTAGTTGGTGGCGAAGATGGTCGCTTTAATAATAACGACTACATATTATTTTATGGAGAAGGTCCAACTGGTTATAATAGCGAAAGCAATACACATATTAATGCATATACCGATAAGGCGTATTACTTTATAAATGTAAATTCTGGAGGCAATGCAAAACAAGTTCAGGATTATATTGAGCCCTTAGGAACTGCGAATACAACTATTGATACATTTCATGATTATCAATTTCATGAGCTGGACGAATACAATCTTGTTAAATTGGGAAGACGATGGTTTGGAGATAGATTCGATTTTGATCTAGATAAAGTTTTTGATTTTGAAGTACCAAACATTGTAACATCTGAACCAGTAGCCTTAAAAGTTTACACCGCTGCGGTTAGTATAGTGCAAACAAATATGCGACTAAGGGTAAATGGCACAGATATAGATAATTTTACATTTCCAGCGATTAATGATCCAATTCTAGCAACTCAAGATTCTTTTGATGGGGATATTAATGTCACTTCTAGTAATATTTCAGTAAATCTTACTTATGATAATAATGGAAATCCAACATCCCAAGGTTATCTAGATTATATATCTATTGAAGCAACAAGGAATTTAACAGGAGGTAACGAACAATTTCTGTTTAAGAACAATAATGTTCCGTTACTATCTGGAATTGGACAGTACAATATATCTAACGCTTCAAATATCTCTGAAATTTGGGATGTAACCAATAAGTACAACATTACAGCCATACAAAATAACGATGCTTTAACTACATTGAGTTTTAAAGCACAATTAGGTGAAGAAAAAAAGTATATAGCACTTGATGCTTCAGATTTTTATGTACCTAAAAGTGAATCAAATTCTAGAGTTGCAAATCAAAACATAAAAGGGACTGTTTTTGAGAACGCCCAAGGCGAGTTTGAAGATGTAGATTATATTATTATTGCTCGCGAAGATATGCTTAATCAAGCAGAGCGTTTGGCGCAAATAAATAGAGACCAAAATAAATTAAATGTTAAGGTCTATACATTGCAAAAAATATATAATGAGTTTAGTTCTGGAAACCAAGACGTATCAGGAATACGGAACCTAGTAAAATATGTATATGATAATGCAAGTACTCCAGATAAACGAATAAAGTATCTTTGCTTATTTGGTGATTCATCTTTCGATTATAAAGATAGAGTGCCAAACAACACCAATGTAGTCCCATCGTGGCATTTGTTAAATAGTTTTAGTTTGACCAGTTCTTTTGTGTCTGATGACTTTTTTGGCATGATGGATATAAACGAAGGAAACATGCATCCTTCAAATAAATTAGATATAGCTGTAGGAAGAATTTTAGCCGACACACCTCAAAGAGCTAAAGAGCTTGTCGATAAAATAGAATCGTATTATCAAGAAGAAGCTTATGGCAACTGGAGGAATAATTTCATGGTAATTTCTGATGATGTCGATGATTCTTGGGAAGGAATTTTGCAAGAAACCACCAACGATATTGCCGATGTTGTCACACAAAACAAACCATTTATTAATGCAATTAAAGTACATTCTGATGCATTTGTCCAAGAATCTACAGCAGGTGGCGAAAGATACCCATCTGTTAATAAAGCAATTTTTGATAATATAGAAGTTGGAACTCTAGTAGTTAATTATTTTGGGCATGGAGGTGAAGATGGTTTAGCTGGCGAACGAATTTTTGATAAAATAAACGCCCAAGAAGTTAAAAACATATCCAAACTTAATTGTTTTGTAACAATAACATGTGAGTACACAAAATTTGACAACCCTTTAAGGCAAACAGCAGGAGAATTTCTATATTGGAATAAAAAAGGTGGCGCAATTGGATTAATAACCACAACACGACAAATATTTGTAAGTGTAGGCGTGGCGATTAATGTTGTTTTAGAAGAATACTTGTTTGCCTTTGGCGCGAATGATTACCCAACTATGGCCGAAGCGTTGCGCTTAACAAAAAACGATCCTCGTATTTCTGGAGTAAGTCAAAGACGATTAGTATTTTTTATTGGTGATCCAGCCATGAAATTGGCATTTCCAAAACCAAGTGTTAGACTTACCGAGGTAAATGATATGCCAATTACTGGAAATATTGATGTATTACAAGCACTAAGTCGTGCAAAAATAAAGGGAGAAGTTATAAACGAATCGGGAAATATATTGACCAATTATAACGGTGTACTTACAGCAACAATTTTTGATAAGGAAATAGATAGACAAACATTATCTAATGATGGTATTTTTAATTCTGGACAAAGAGTTATTTTGGACTTTAAAACACTTGGAGAAACCATATTTAGAGGTCAAGCGACCATCACCAATGGCGTTTTTGAATTCGACTTTGTAGTGCCAAGGGATATTGGCGTTCCAGTTGGAAACGGTAAAATTAGCTTTTATGCAAAAAACAACAACCCTTTGCAAGATCATGCTGGAGCAAATTTCGATATCAAAATTGGAGGTATCAATAATAATGCACCAGAAGATAATCAAGGTCCAATCATCAATTTGTTTATGAACGATGAAAGCTTTGTGTCAGGAGGCATTACCAATGAATCCCCAACATTGTTGGCAAAATTAGAAGATGAAAATGGTATTAATACAGCAAGCGGAATAGGGCACGATATTATAGCAATACTTGACGGTGACGAAACAAACCCGTTTAAGCTAAACGATTATTATACAACCGAAGTTGACGACTATCAAAACGGAACAGTTACGTATCCGTTTAGAGATTTAGAGCCTGGGTTGCATACCCTAACACTTAAAGCATGGGATGTATATAACAATTCATCGACTTCAGAGATACAATTTGTGGTGTACGACGAAGATGAGTCACTTGTTATCGATAATGTGTTGAATTATCCAAATCCTTTTGTTAATTACACAGAATTTTGGTTCAACCACAATAGTTCGGAGGTTTTGGACGTTTCAGTACAAGTATTCACTGTTTCCGGAAAACTCGTTAGGACATTAAATGGTCAAACCAGTGGAGGTATTAAAACCACAAGCTCAGTATCTAAAGATATTGTATGGGATGGAAGAGATGACTTTGGAGAAAAAATTGGAAAAGGCGTATATGTATACAAACTAACAGTACGTTCAAAACAACTAAATAAACAGGTGGAAAAGTATGAAAAACTTGTAATACTATAATAATAATTATATTTGCCAACATATTATGGCTGTTAAAACAGCAACTTAAATCAACATTTACTTATGAGAAACTACATTTTAGCCCTAATCACAATAGGTTTTTTCGTTCAAGGTAATGCACAAACATTAACCCAAGTTATTCCCTATTCAGGAGATAGTAGAGTTATTACAACAGGAGTCCCATTTTTACTTATTGCAGCCGATGCAAGAGCAGCAGGTATGGGAGATATGGGAGTTGCTACCTCTGCCGATGCGTATTCACAACAATGGAACCCTTCAAAATATGTCTTTTCAACAGCAAAATCTGGAATAGGTGTAAGTTATACACCTTACTTGAGTAAGCTGGTCAACGATATTTCTATAGGTCAGTTAACCTATTATAACAGACTTAATGAGCGAAGCGCATTTGCAGGAAGTTTTAAATATTTTAGCCTTGGTGAAATCGAATTGGTCGATGGCCCAAACGATACACCAAGAATTGCAAAACCTAACGAAATGACAATGGATTTATCTTACACATTGCGTTTAGCAGACCAATTTGCAATGGGAGTTGCACTGCGTTATTTGCGTTCAGACCTTAAAATTATTGGAGTAGATGAAAACCCAGCACCTGCAAGTACCATTGGTGTTGATATTTCTGGGTACTATCAAAGTGAAGAAGAAGCTTATAGTGACTTTAATGGTCGCTGGAGAGGTGGGTTCGCCATTCAAAATTTAGGCCCAAAAATAAAATACGATGATGCAGGTCGTGACAACTTTATTCCAACAAACTTAAGAATTGGTGGAGGATTCGATTTTATTTTCGACCAGTACAATACATTGGCTGTAACTGCCGAGTTTACAAAATTATTAGTGCCAACACCTCCAATTCTAGGTAGAGAAGTAGAGTTTGAAGACACAAATAATAACGGTACTTACGATGAAGGCACAGATACTTTAATTAGCGAAACAGATAATGTAATTGTCTCAGGTAAATCTACCGATGTGAGTTTTATTTCAGGTGTGTTCCAATCTTTTGGAGATGCTCCAGGAGGGTTTAGTGAAGAGCTTAAAGAGTTTACGTGGGCTTTAGGAGCTGAATATCAATACCAAGATTCGTTTGCATTAAGAGCTGGATTCTTTAACGAAGCCGAAGAAAAAGGAGCTAGAAAATTCTTTGCACTAGGTGCGGGATTCAAGTACACCACTATTAATGTTGACATGTCCTATTTGTTTTCAGCATCTAAAGTACAAAGTCCTTTAGAAAATACATTGCGTTTTTCCCTGACATTTAATTTTGGAGATGGAGAGTATAATGAATACTAGAATAATGGATTAAGTATATAAGATTTTTAAAAAACTATTGTATTTTACAATAGTTTTTTTGTATAAAACAATTACTGATGAAAGAAGTAAAAATAGAATCGACGCTTTACGTTTATAATTCTTTAAAAGAATTACCCAAAGCGGTTCAAGATTTAATGAATAAAGCAGCAGAAGCACGCAATAAAGCGTATGCACCATATTCAAAATTTAATGTAGGTGCCGCCTTGCTCCTTGATAATGGCGAAGTGGTTATTGGGAGTAACCAAGAAAATGCCTCCTATCCTTCTGGGCTTTGTGCCGAAAGGACAGTTATTTTTTATAAAGGAGCCAAATACCCTGATGCTAAAATTTTAAAAATGGTAATTACTGCAAGTTCCCAAATTAATAAAACAACAACACCAATTCCGCCTTGCGGAGCATGTAGGCAGGTTATTGTGGAGTATGAAATAAATCAAAAATCTCCAATCGAAATTTATTTTATGGGAGAAACAGGTAAAGTTGTAAAATCAAACTCACTTAAAAACTTATTACCCTTGGTATTTGATAAGTCTGTTCTCTAACGTTTTCGTTTAAAATTAACTACTTTCAGTTTTTACGTTAATAACTAAAGTATTACTTTTGTAATTCGCTTAATTAAAACTAAAATTAGTCGATGCAAAAAATCACTAAAAAAACATACGTAAAATGGTATGAAGACATGCTGTTTTGGAGAAAGTTCGAAGATAAATTAGCTGCCGTATATATTCAACAAAAAGTTAGAGGATTCCTTCATTTATATAATGGTCAGGAAGCAGTATTAGCAGGTGCACTACATGCTATGGACTTGTCTAAAGATAAAATGATAACTGCTTACCGAAATCACGTACAGCCTATTGGAATGGGAGTAGACCCAAAACGTGTTATGGCAGAGCTTTATGGTAAAGCAACAGGAACGTCTCAAGGACTAGGTGGTTCTATGCATATTTTTTCAAAAGAAAAAGGTTTTTATGGAGGTCATGGTATAGTTGGTGGACAAATACCTTTAGGAGCAGGAATGGCTTTTGGCGATAAATATCATGAAACAGGAGCGGTTACTCTGTGTTACATGGGAGATGGCGCTGTACGCCAAGGTTCACTACATGAAACCTTTAATATGGCAATGCTTTGGAAATTACCAGTTGTTTTTATTTGCGAAAACAATGGGTACGCCATGGGAACATCGGTTGAACGTACAGCAAATCATACTGATATCTGGAAATTGGGATTGGGTTACGAAATGCCTTGTGGCCCAGTTGATGGTATGAACCCAGTAAAGGTAGCAGAAGCAATGCACGAAGCCATAGAAAGAGCACGTCGTGGTGATGGTCCAACATTTTTAGAAATGAAAACTTATCGTTATCGTGGCCATTCTATGAGTGATGCACAGCATTATAGAACAAAAGATGAGGTTGAAGAGTACAAAAAAATAGACCCAATTACACAAGTAAAAGATATTATTTTAGAAAAAATGTATGCAACTGAGGCTGACTTAAAAGCTATCGATAAACGTGTTAAGGAACTAGTTAGTGAATGCGAAAAATTTGCTGATGAATCTCCTTATCCAGAAAAGAGCTTAATGTACGACGCTGTTTACGAACAAGAAGATTATCCATTTTTACAACATAAATTATAAGCTATGGCAGAAATTATAAATATGCCTCGATTGAGCGACACAATGGAAGAAGGAACAGTAGTTTCTTGGCTTAAAAAAGTTGGAGACAAAGTAGAAGAAGGAGATATTCTGGCTGAAATTGAAACAGACAAGGCAACGATGGAGTTTGAGTCGTTTCATGAAGGAACCTTGTTGCATATTGGTGTTAAGGAAGGTGAAACTACAGAAGTTGATAAATTACTAGCGATTATTGGAGAGGAAGGTGAAGATATTTCGAGTATTCTCGAAAATTCCAATGTAGAAACTCAAAATTCCAAAGAGGGTAACGATGTCATTCCTACAGAGCAAAGCGATGAGGAATCTCAAAACAATGATGAAACTTCAGCGAAAGAAGAGGAAGTAGAAATACCTGAAGGTGTTACTGTGGTCACCATGCCACGTTTAAGTGATACTATGGAAGAAGGAACTGTCGCAACTTGGTTAAAGAAAGTTGGAGACAACGTTGAAGAAGGTGATATCCTTGCTGAAATTGAAACTGATAAGGCTACTATGGAGTTTGAGTCGTTTCAATCAGGAACCTTATTGCATGTTGGGTTGAACGAGGGAGAATCTGCAAAAGTGGATGCATTATTGGCTATTATTGGGCCAAAAGGAACTGATGTTTCAAATATTGCTAAAAACTTCAAAATGGATAGTGGTTCAGATAAAAAGCAAACTGCTACAAAACCAATTGAAACACCAAAAGTTGACTCTAATAAAGAAACTGTCACTTCGAGTACTTCGACTCCGCTCCGCACAGGCTCTGTTGAGAAGCCTCAAAATGGACGAATATTTGTATCTCCTTTGGCTAAAAAATTAGCAGAAGAAAAAGGCATAAACTTATCACAGGTACAAGGCTCTGGAGAAAACGGACGAATTATCAAACGCGATATTGAAAACTATACGCCTTCATCATCTACAGCATCAGTTGGCAAGTTTGTGCCTTCTGGACAAGAAGATTTTGATGAAGTTCCAAACTCAAACATGCGTAAGGCAATTGCTAAAAACCTAGCGAAGTCTAAGTTTACAGCACCACATTATTACCTAAATGTGGAGTTTGATATGGATAATGCCATTGCTTTCCGTGAGCAATATAACAGTTTGCCAGATACCAAAATATCGTTCAACGATATGGTAGTTAAGGCTTGTGCCTTGGCATTAAAACAACATCCTCAAGTTAATTCTCAATGGTTTGACGATAAAATGCGTATGAACAATCATGTGCATATTGGTGTCGCTGTAGCTGTTCCTGATGGTTTAGTAGTTCCTGTGGTTAAATTTGCCAATGAGCAATCCTTACCTCAAATTAATGTCGCAGTAAAAGATTTTGCTGGTAGAGCAAGAAATAAAAAACTGACGCTTGAAGAAATGGAAGGCAGTACCTTTACTATTTCTAACCTTGGAATGTTTGGCATTGAGAGTTTCACTTCAATTATCAATCAACCAAATTCAGCTATATTATCAGTTGGAGCCATTGTGCAAAAACCTGTTGTTAAAAATGGGCAAGTAGTACCAGGAAATACAATGAAGCTATGTTTAGCCTGTGATCACAGAACTGTTGATGGAGCTACAGGTTCTTTGTTCTTACAAACATTAAAAGGCTATATTGAAAACCCTGTGACGATGTTAGTATAACAATATTCAGTCACCCTGAGCATTACCGAAAAACAAAATGTGTTTTGTTTTGAAGGTAGCGATCGAAGCTTAACGAAAGGTCTTAATATAAAGTATAAACCTGTTTCATTTGCTTGAAGCAGGTTTTTTATGCATGCTGTTGCAAATATTTGGAAGGTAAAATGTTAAAAGCTTCCTTAAAGCATTTGGAGAAATATGCAGGACTATTAAATCCTGTTCTAGCAGCAATTTCAGTAATGTTTCCTTTTCTGTAATGTAGCATAATCATAGCTCGTTTAAGCCTAAAGTCTCTCAAAAATATACTTGGCGATTTTCCAGTTAACTTTTTAAGCCTTCTATAGAATTGCGAACTACTTAAACTTAGGCTCTTGTTAAAACTTGTAACATTAAAATTGGAGTCATTCCATATGGTTTCAACATAGTTCATTAATTGTGTCAGAAATTCAGCTTCGGTTTGTTTTAAAACTTTTATGTCATCCCTATTTATAAAGCTGTTGCGATTGTCTTGTTCATAATGCTTTTTTACTGACTCAGAAATCACAAATTTGTCCTTTACCACAATTTCGCACATTCTTGTAGCCAATATTTTTGATTTAGCTGACTTCCCTTCAGCAATTCCTAGTTTTAAATCACGAATGGATTTATCAAACTTAGGTGTAATGTATTTAAAATTAGCTTTCAGTTTCAAACCACATAAAACGGCATTGGTGACCGAATCAAAAGCCACTTCATAAGTATTGTCATTGTGTTTTAGAATAGTTCCTTTAAACTTCTCAAGCAAATTGGAAATACCATTATGTAGTTTTTGAGTGAATAAGTTAAACTGATTGGCTTCAAGTCGATGCAAAAAATCACTGGTTTCAATAACCATGATATATGATGAGGTTTTAGCTGAAGACATACAATTGAATTTAACTTCATACAATTTAATGATTTTAAGCGAATTATACTAAACCTAATAATTACTTCCAATTCTCATAAACTAAGGTTAAAAAAGCAAGGGCATACCTTACAATTTTTTTATCTTTAAAACTTCATTTAAAGATACATGATGAAACATATAATAGTAACAGGAACAAGTCGAGGTATTGGTTTTGAGTTGGTTAAGCTTTTTGCTGCTCAAGGTCATAATGTATTGGCTTTGTCTAGAAATGATAAGCTAGTTAATGATTTAGGTTTAAAAAACGTAACCGCTTGGTCTTTCGACCTTGGAAATGCAACATCGTACTCTAAAGTAAACAGTTTTATAAAGGACAATTGGCAACACGTCGATATTTTAATTAATAACGCTGGAGTCTTATTGAACAAGCCTTTTGCTGAAACCACAATGCAGGATTTTGAGTATATCTATAAAACCAACGTCTTTGGTGTTGCTGAACTCACACGAGTTGTATTACCTTTTATGAATAACAATAGTCATGTTGTAACAATAAGCTCCATGGGAGGCGTTCAAGGCAGCATGAAATTCCCTGGATTAGCAGCTTATAGTTCGAGTAAAGGAGCAGTGATTACATTAACTGAATTATTGGCTGAAGAATACAAAGAGTCAGGAATATCATTTAACGTATTAGCACTAGGTGCAGTACAAACCGAAATGTTAGCCGAAGCCTTTCCAGGATATCAAGCTCCAGCAACAGCTTTGGAAATGGCAGAATATATTTTAGATTTTGCTTTAACTGGACACCAATTTTATAATGGAAAATTATTGCAAGTGTCTAGTACGACACCTTGATTTTTGAGTTTTGTTTAACGGTCTTACTATGAGTAGATGAGAGGATTTTTATAAGTAGGCGAGAACAAGCAATTACCTACAGCTATCTTTGCTGTGTGTTCGCTTATTTATTTACTATTTCTTGCAGCATTTTAATAAGCTCAAGTGGTGCAGATCGATCAGGGGTATGATCGGCTTCCAACTGTAAAACAGGCCATCCTTTTTTAGTAGCACGCTCGGCGTGAGTAAAGAAGCCATCATCTTCTGGACTCTTACCTTTTTCTACCGTAAGAATATAAGTGCTGGAAATTTCCAATCTCTTTGGATTATTAAGTCTAATATCATCTATAAATGTTAGAACTGGATGTGGTACACCCTTAGGAGGGTCTTGACCTTTAGGGAGCCAATCAGGGTATAAAAGACCATTTTCAATTTTTGTAGAAGGTTCAATCGTATTGCCACTTATAGAAAGTACACTTTCACCATCTTCAGGTAGAAAGGCATCTATATAAATGAGTTTTTTTATTCTATTTGGAATGCTATCTGCTACTCCTGTAACAACCATTCCTCCATAGCTATGCCCAATCAAGATTACATCATTTAATTCTTCGTATAAAATAGTATTTACAATGTCCAAAATATGAGTGTTCAAAGTAATATTTGATGGAGTTAAATGAACCCGGTCACCAAGTCCAGTGAGTGTCGGTCGATAAAAAATGTTGCCAGAAGCTGTAAGCATTGAGTCGATATTTTTATATGCCCATCCACCTGCTGTCATTCCATGTACCCAAACATAAACAGGTTTGGATTTAGATTGTGATTGTACATTTCCATTTGAAATAATAGTAAATAATAAGATTAAGAGTATTCTATAGTAATTTTCCATTAATTCCTTTTTTATATTAATAATGTACTCAAGTGACGCATAACTTCAGTGATATGGCACCGTTTTTAAAGACTTATATCACACGTTAAACGAATTTCGACTATTTTATTAAGAAAGCCAAGTATAAGATTTAGTTTTTATCGGTATCCAAGCAGTATAGACATGCTTTAAATTTGTAGTATTCAAATTTTAACGATTTACCATCATCGTAACTTCTAGGTCTTCTAAGGTTTTTACCGTTTCATCAAATCGGTAGTCATACAGCTATGTACTAGTAATACTAAAAGTGTATTACCAACTTTATAATTTGAGAAATCGTTTTATTAATTCTTTTTATTTATGACTTTCCACCTCTTTTTAGCTCTTTCTAAATTTGCCTTTTCATTCGATTCCCAAACTTCCAAAAAATTGTATCCGTAATCGTTATAAAACAGGTATAGTTTATTGTCTATAATTTTAAAGGTTTCTGGGTTTACAGGATATTTTCCTGGCGGATTTCCATTTAAACCAAGACCAGATTCCATACCTAATCCATATGCACAATATCCTCCGAATTCAGGTAAATATTTTTTAGGATTTTCTATAAAAAGCGACTTGTTTTTTTCGTTAAGAAAATAATATTTAATTCCTTGATACTTGTACAGGTATTTACCTGAGCCTCTTGATGCTCTATTATTTATAAAGTATTCTGTTGGGTCAAATCCGTTTAATGCTAAACTGTCTTTATCAATATTATGATAAGGAGTACTTGCGTTTGCAAAATTTACAGCTTCTTTTTGAGCATATGTAATTGTGGTTATTAGAATAGAAACTAAAATCAAATACAGTTTTTTCATATTTTTTTTTTAAAGTTCGCCTCTGGCTAATGTGTTCTCAACTTAAGTGATATGACGTCCTTTATAATGACTTATATCACACGTTAAACGAATTTCGATAATTTTTTTAAGAAATTCAAGTGTAAGATATAACTTTTCTCAGTATTCATAAACAGTTTAGATATTCTTTAAATCAGTCGTATTTAAATGTTAACGTTTTAACATCATGGTAATTTCTACGTTATCTAAGGTTTTATACCGCTTCATCAAATCGGCAGTCATACAACTATGTACAGGCAATACCAAGAGTGTATCACCAACTTTATAATTTGGTAAATCGCTTTCAGGCACTTTTACAATACCATGTTCTTGTGAAATGCCACAAACATAAGTGTTGGCAATAATGTCATTCCAACCATTACTTGTTTTTTGCGCTACGTTGCCATAAATTGCTCCAAAGGTGCTATCTTCCATTCGGTCTTTAGATAAGTGAATCCCTCCACCATAAATAACCACTTCGTTTTGTTTAGGGTGTATGGCAACAATTGGACATTCTAAAGCTACAGCAATATCATTGACCTTGCAAGAGCCAATTTGTACTTGCATCATATCATAAAAAACATAATTTCCAGGACGTATTTCGTCTATACCTTCAAAATTTTCAGCAACACTACAGCTAGGAGTATCGCCATACGAAGCAATGATATTTGGATAGTTTGTTACGTACTGATTTTTTAAGGTCACTAACTTCTTTCGGGCTTCTTCGTGTACACTTATAATATCACTTTTACTTCGGCATTTATATGTTTGTCCTGCATGACCTAGAAAACCAATAAAATTTAATTTAGTGCTGTTTTTTGAAGTTTCTAATAACGCATCAATACTTTCGGTATCGTAATGTAATAAACCAGCTCTGTTGTTTCCAATATTTATTTTAATATAAAAATTAACAGGATGTTTCAAGTGCTTTTCAAGAAACTTTATACTTGTTTTAGATTCAATTAATAAGTTCAAAGTAATTCCACTCGCTAAATCGTTAATGGTTTCAATTTCTAGAATATTTAAAGGAAACGCTACCGTTATATCATTCCATTCTTTAGCAAAATAGTTGGCCATATCTAACGAAGAGACTGTAATTTTAGTAACACCTGCATCTTTAAACCATCTACCAATTTCTAACGACTGGTGCGTTTTAAAATGTGGTCTCAGTTTAACATTATGTGTTTTAGCTTTGTCTGCCATAAATGCAATGTTGATTTTACATTTAGTTTCATCTAATAATAAGGTTGGTTTGATAATCATTCGTTAAATCTTTAAGTGAATATAGTGATTATTTCTATTTTTGTTTTATGAGAGACAAGTTAAAAGATTACATTCCAGATAATGCGCTACCAAAGGTCCTTAGGCTGTTAGAGCATGATCATTTGGTTGTAAAAATTAAGAACGAACGTAAAACACGCCATGGAGACTATAAACGATTGCCAAGCGGAAAACATCAAATTACTATAAATTCCAATTTAAATCAGTATCGTTTTTTAATAACCTTAATTCATGAAGTTGCTCATTTTGAAACATATAAAGCCTATGGCAAATTTATTAAGCCTCATGGTAATGAGTGGAAATTAACTTTTCAGCATCTAATGTTACCGTTTTTAAACCCAGATATTTTTCCTAAAGAATTACTGCCATTGCTTGCAAAACACTTTAAAAACCCAAAAGCAAGTAGTGATACTGATATTCATTTGGCTTTAGCATTAAAACAATTTGATGCACCAAACAATAAAACCTATGTATTTGAAGTGCCTTTTGGAAGCACTTTTAAGTTGCATAATAAAAGAATATTTAAAAAAGGAAATAAGCGCATAAAACGTTTTGAATGTGTTGAGGTTAATTCAGGAAAGTTGTATCTTTTCAATCCAAATGCAGAGGTGGAATTATTACATAACTCAATTCCTTCGAAAGAGGGAATCTCATAAAAAAACTAATTGTCGCCTGAGTGTGTCACATTGAGCGCAGTCGAAATGCAGTAGAAAGGTCTTAGTTTTAAATTGAGTTAACTAAAAATAAATTTCCATATTTATGGGAGTGACAAAAAATATGAATAAAAACAATTACGCCATATTAATGGCAGGAGGAGTAGGTTCTAGATTTTGGCCTGTGAGTACCCAAGAATTCCCAAAACAGTTCCACGATATGTTGGGTACTGGAGAAACCTTGATTCAAAAAACTTTTAGTCGTTTGTCTAAAATAATCCCTGAAGAAAACATCTTTATTCTTACAAACGAGCGTTATAACGATTTAGTCTTTGAGCAGTTACCAAACATTACTAAACGACAAGTAGTATTGGAACCTGCAATGCGCAATACTGCACCATGTATTTTGTTTGCAGCGTTAAAAATTCAAAAAGAAAACCCAAATGCAGTAATGATTGTGGCGCCAAGTGACCATTGGATAGAAGATGAAGCCGCTTTCACCGAAAACGTACAACAAGCTTTTGATTTTTGTGCTACAAAAAATGCGTTGATGACCTTAGGAATAAAACCAACATTTCCAAATACAGGCTATGGATATATCGAGTATGATAAATCTTCAAATAAAGAAATAAAAAGCGTGAATCAATTTAGGGAAAAACCAGATTATGAAACTGCAAAGTCTTTTTTAGAACAAGGAAATTTTTTGTGGAATGCAGGTATTTTTATGTGGAGTGCCAAAAGCGTTGTAGAAGCTTTTAAAAGTAATCAACCAGAACTTTATAGCTTATTTGAAAAAGGCATGACCGTGTATAATACCGACTTTGAAGATGATTTTATAAGAGACAATTATGGCAAAGCCGAAAATATTTCAGTTGACTATGCTATTATGGAAAAGAGCGATAATGTATTTGTGCTGCCTGCAACTTTTGATTGGAACGATCTAGGAACTTGGGGAAGTCTTTACGATAAAATAGATCAAGGAAAAGGAGGAAATGCTGTTGTTAATGCGAGTACTTTTATTAAAGACGCATCTGGTAATATGATACGTTCAAAAAAAGGCAAGGTAGTTGTCGTAGAAGGACTAAACGATTATATTATTGTCGATAAGGATGAAGTTTTACTTATCTTTCCAAAAGAGAAAGAACAAGACATAAAAATGCTAAGGCAACGAGTTAGTGAAAAATTTGGGAACAAGTATCTATAAGTATGGAAGAAAATAAGTTCAATTTTACTGAAGAAGACAATAAGCAACCAACAGTTGAAGAGTCCAAGGAAGCCGTTAAACGAGGCGCCAGAGGCCTGTGGTTGAGCATAAAGGTTTTTATGGTGGAGTTGTTGGATTTTCGCCAAGATACTGACCGAGATGCTACTATTGAAGCAATAAAAAACGACGTGCCATTTAAAGGCGCAACAGCTTGGATTTTAATTTGTTCCATATTCGTGGCCTCTATTGGTTTAAATGCAAACTCGACAGCTGTAGTTATTGGAGCCATGTTAATTTCACCTTTAATGGGTCCTATTTTAGGTATTGGAATGGCCATAGCGATTAACGATATAGACACCTTGAGACGTTCGTTAATAAACTTAGTTACCATGATCGTATTAAGTTTAATAACGGCATTTTTATTTTTCTATTTATTTCCTTTAAGTGAAGATACCTCAGAACTTTTAGGAAGAACAAGCCCAGATATTCGAGACGTGTTAATTGCCTTTTTTGGTGGATTGGCATTGATTATTGCAAGAACAAAAAAAGGAACCATAGCATCTGTGATTTTTGGAGTTGCCATTGCTACTGCCTTGATGCCTCCTTTATCTACTGCTGGTTATGGTTTGGCAAAAGCACTTGGCGGTGAAACGGCTATTAATTTAAAGGGCGAAATTGTTACAGGGTTGGATTATGCTAGGGGAGCAATGTACTTGTTTACTATTAATACAATATTTATAGCACTTGCTACCTTTTTAGTATTAAAATTATTGCGCTTTCCAATGATAAAATATGCTAACTCTAAACGAAGAAAATTTATAGCAAGAGTAGCAACCGTTTTAGCAATTGCAGCCATGATCCCTGCAGGTTTTACTTTTGTTAATGTATTAAAAGAAAGCCAATTTAATAACGATGCTAAAAAATTTATAGCTAGAGAACTTGAAGCACTTCCAAATAAAAATTATATAAAGAAAAATGCAGTTTTTACCTTTAACCCTCAACTAGGGTCAAAAATAGAATTGACCTCTTTTGGATCCGACGAAATCCCACAAACAACAATCGATATTTTACAACAACGGTTTTCAAATTATTCGGCACTTAACAATGCGAAATTAGAAGTAAATCAAGCAACAAATAGGGTAATTAATAATCTGGAATACATGGAAGAACTGCGCTATCGCGATTCTTTGGATTTAATGTCACAACAACAAAAAATCATTTTTCTTGAAGATAAAGTAGCACAACTTTCTAAGCTAGAGAAAGATCAAATACCGTTTAAAGAAGTTTATGAAGAAGCGCAAGCTTTGTTTGATAAAATGTCTGAATTTACTTATTCCAATGAAGTAACTACTAATTTTAAAACCGTAGATTCTTTAGCTGTTTTTACTGTTAAATGGAATGATTCTTTGGCGACACCAACATCTATAGCTGATGATAATTTAAGATTGTCAAAATGGCTTAGAAAAAAACTAGAATTGGATACTTTATTGATAAGAAATCGTCCAAAAATCAATTAGTGCCCTCAAGGTACATCTTACGTACTTTTTTAAACAGCTCCGAAGAATATACAAAATCGGTAACAGCTTTATTGTCGGTTTTAAAAATAGTGTCTTTTGAGCCTTCCCATTCTTTATGACCGTGTTGTAGAAATATTATTTTTTCTCCAATTTCCATAACAGAATTCATGTCGTGGGAATTAATAACAGTCACTATTTGATACTCATCGGTTATCTCTTGAATAAGGTTATCTATAACAATAGCAGTTTTTGGATCTAGTCCAGAGTTGGGCTCATCACAAAACAAATATTTTGGATTATTTACAATGGCTCTAGCAATAGCAACACGTTTTTGCATACCACCTGAAGCTTCACTGGGCATTTTGTTATGAGCATCATCTAAATTAACACGTTTTAAAACCACATCGGCTCGATCTTCCATTTCGCTTTTACTCATTTTTGTAAACATGCGCAACGGGAACATAACATTCTCTTGTATAGTCATGGAATCAAATAAAGCACTGCCTTGAAAAACCATACCTATTTCTGCTCTCAAGTTTCTTTTTTGATTTTCTGATAATTTAGAATAAATTTTCCCATCATACGATATAGTACCTTCATCATAAGGGAACAATCCTAAAAGACACTTTATAAATACTGTTTTTCCCGAACCACTTTGCCCAATTACTAAACTGGTTTCTCCTTTTTCAAAATAAGCATCAATACCTTTTAAAATATGTGCCTCTCCAAACCATTTATGTAAGCCCTTTACCTCTATCATTACCCTAAAAGCATATCAGTTAATATATAGTTTATTAAGATGATGACCACACTTGTCCATACAAAAGAGGTGGTACTTGCTTTACCAACCTCTAAAGCGCCACCTTTCATATAAAACCCATGAAACGATGGGATGGTGGCCAAGATAAATGCAAATACAAAAGTTTTAAGAAAAGAATACGTCATGTGGAAACCATCAAAATCCATTTGTATGCCAGTAATATAATCTTCAAGACTAGTATAGCCTCCGTAAACACATGCGGCCATACCGCCTAAAATACCTAAAAACATACCAATTGCTATAGCAAATGGATACAACATCATAGCAACAGTTTTAGGAAAAACTAAGTAGTTTAAGGAGTTTATTCCCATAACTTCTAGTGCGTCAATCTGCTCTGTAACTCTCATGGTTCCTATGCTTGATGTGATAAACGAACCTACTTTACCAGCCATAATAATAGAGGTAAATGTTGGTGCAAACTCTAATATTACAGATTGCCTGGTAGCAAAACCTACTAAGTATTTTGGAATTAATGGATTGGTAATATTCAAAGCTGTTTGTATAGTAATAACACCACCAACAAAAAATGATATAAAAGCAACAATACCTAATGACCCAATAACAAGATCGTCAATATCTTTTAGAATTAAACCTTTCATAACCGACCACTTTGTAGGCTTACGAAACATTTCCTTTATCATTAAAAAATAAAGGCCAATATTACTTAGATACGTCATATTAAATTTTGTTACCGCTAAAGTAAAAAATACAATATTATTTAACGTCTAAACAACATAAGAATTATTAAAAAACGTATTTTTGATACTTTAGATTTAATTTAATTGTGATGAAGAATTTATTGTTATTTATTATATGTGTTACATTTAGTTTATCATGTTTGGCACAAAAGCAAACGACTAAAGTTGATAATACAAAAACTAAATTGGTTGTAGGTATAGTGGTAGATCAAATGCGTTATGAGTATTTAACTAGGTTTCAAAAAAGATTTGGTCAAGGCGGTTTTATGAGAATGATCAATGATGGGTATAACTGTAAAAACAACCATTATAATTATGTGCCAACATATACAGGGCCTGGACATGCGTCAATATTTACAGGGACTACACCAAAATATCACGGCGTAATAGCTAATGGCTGGTACGACAAAGAAACCAAAAAAAACGTGTACTGTGCAGGCGACGACTCGGTAACCTCAGTTGGAACAGAAAGTAACGCAGGGCAAATGTCACCACATAGAATGAAAACAACAACCTTTGCTGATGAAAACAGATTGTTTACCCAACTGAGGGGAAAAACTATTGGGATTTCAATTAAAGATAGAGGCGCAATTTTACCAGCAGGACATACGGCAAATGCAGCATATTGGTTTCAGGGTAAATTAGAAGGCAATTTTATTACAAGTACTCATTATATGAACGAATTACCAAATTGGGTAAAAACATATAATAAAAGTAATAGTGTGTCAAAATACATGAAAGTATGGAATACACTTTATGATATTTCAACATATGTTGAAAGTGGTAATGATTTAAACGAATTTGAAGGAGGTTTTGTAGGAAAAGAAACAGCAACATTCCCCTACGATTTAAAAGCTCTAAGTGCCGAAAATGGAGGGTTCGATATTCTTAAATCGACACCTTTTGGGAATAGTATTGTGACAGATTTTGCTATAGCAGCTATAGATGGCGAACAATTAGGTCAAGATAATATTACCGATGTGCTTGCTGTAAGTTTTTCCAGTCCCGATTATATTGGTCATAATTTTGGAGTGAATTCTAAAGAAGTTCAAGACACTTATATTCGTTTGGATAAAGATTTGGAACGCTTATTTAATGCTTTAGACACTAAAGTAGGTAAGGGGAATTACACAATTTTTTTAACTGCAGATCATGGTGCTGTACATGTACCTTCCTATTTAAAAAGCGTAAAAATACCAGCAGGTTATGTGAGTTCTACACAAACTAAGTTAAAATTTAAAGCGTTTTTAAAAGAAAAGTATAATAACGATGAGTTAGTGGAAAGTGTAAGCAATAACCAAGTGTTTTTAAATAGAGAAAAAATTAAACAACTTGGTTTAGATTTACATGACGTACAAGATGCTATTGTTAATGAAATAATTAATTATAGAAATATTGATAAAGCTTATACTGCTTATGCAATGTCCAACACATCTTATAGTAGCGGAATAGAAAAATTACTTCAAAATGGATTTAGCCAAAAACGCTCAGGAGATGTAATTTATGTGTACGATCCAGCAACAATATCGTACAGTCTTACTGGATCTACACATGGTAGCGGAATGAGTTACGATACACACGTACCATTGTTGTTTTATGGAAATGGAATCAACAAAGGAAGTACTGTTGAGCGAACAGATATTGTAGATATTGCACCAACCATTTCATCGTTATTAGGGATAAGTTTTCCAAATGGGAACATTGGTTTGCCTATTAAATCGGCTTTGGAACAAGACTAATTCTTGCTCTGGTTTAATTCTGTATTAATAGAATCAATGTATTCTAATAAGGAGTCTCTACCAATGCTTTTTGAAGCTGAGGTCACAAAGTAATTTGGCATCTCTTGCCATGTTTCCAAAAGAATGTTTTTATAAGCTTCAATGTGGTTTTTAATTGCTTTTGGTTTTAACTTGTCAACTTTGGTAAAAATGATTGAAAAAGGAATCCTGTTTTCTCCCAACCATTGCATAAACTCTAAATCTATTGGTTGAGGAGTATGCCTAATATCTACTAATACAAAAGCAGATACTAATTGCTCACGTTTTTCAAAATAGGCCGTTATAAATTTTTGAAATACTTTTTTTGCAGACTTTGAAACTCTAGCGTAACCATAGCCAGGTAAATCAACCAAATACCAATTATCGTTAATAATGAAATGATTGATGAGTTGTGTTTTTCCTGGTCTTCCAGAAGTTTTTGCCAAACTTTTTCTTTCAGTAAGCATGTTTATTAAAGAAGACTTCCCAACATTACTTCTACCAATAAAAGCATATTCTGGAATACTGTTATTTGGACACTTTGCAACATCTTGATTGCTAACAACAAATTCTGCCGATTTTATTTTCATATTTATTTCCCTTGAAAAAGGGAATCTTTAAATTTAAAACGCTCTTTTCTTTAGCCAATCAAAAAGAAGTTTATTAAAGGCATCTGGATGTTCCATCATGGCAGCGTGCCCACATTTATCTATCCAAAACAAATCAGAATCTGGTAATAGGTCATGAAATTCCACGGCAACTTCAGGTGGTGTCACGGTATCATTTTTCCCCCAAATAATGCATGTTGGTGTATGCATTTTTGGTAGGTCTTTTGCCATATTGTGGCGTATGGCACTTTTTGCAATGGCCAGAGTTTTTATAAGCTTGTTTCTGTCATTTACAGTTGCATAAACTTCATCTACAATGTCTTTGGTTGCAACCGCAGGATCGTAAAAAACATCTTGTGCTTTTTTCTTAATAACCTCATAGTCACTACGCTTGGTATAACCGCCTCCCATGGCGCTTTCATACAATCCAGAACTTCCGGTAATAACGAGAGCTTTTACTTTTTCATGGTATAGCTTAGTATGGTATAAACCAATATGACCACCTAATGAGTTTCCTAGTAATATTACTTGCTCATAACCTTTAAACTCTATAAAATCCTTTAAATATTTAGCAAAACTCTTAACATTGGTTTTTAGTAATGACATGGTGTAAATTGGAAGCTCTGGAATCACGATTTTGTACCCATTTTGACTAAAAAAATCGGTAACTCCATCAAAATTACTCAAGCCACCCATAAGTCCATGTAAAATAATAATTGGAGTGCCTTCTCCTACTTCAATATAGCTATAATTGCCTTCCTTTTTTAAAGTGTGAGTCATGTTATAGTTGTGGTTTCTCTTAATGGCAAATCTACATAAATTTATTTTAAGATAAAGAAACATCCACACCTATAATTTAGTTACACAGGGTAATGTTTATATGGATGTTACAAGCGACAGTTAAAAAAACAATAGATAGGAACATATGAAAAACGAATAAACAAAATCTAGTTCCAAAAAGGCTTTCTGTTTGTTTAAAAACAGGCGATGTTAATTAAATTTTTCCAGATTATAATTATTTGATTTCCAGAAAGTGTAAAGTATAATACTTTAATAATTCCAATACTTTTTTTGTCGTTTATCGAAAATTTATTAACAAAGTGTCATAAAGTGGTAAATAGTGGAAAATTTTTTATTAGATTTGATACTTATATATAAAAACAAAGAAAAAGGCTTGAATTCACTCATTGGAACATACGAATGTAAAATCGACTCAAAAGGGAGATTGATGCTGCCATCGGCTTTTAAGAAGCAGTTGTCTTCGGTGATGCAGAACGGTTTTGTTTTAAAACGTGCTGTGTTTCAGTCTTGTATAGAGCTCTATCCAATGGACAAATGGGAAGTGTTGATGCAAAAGGTTAATAAGCTTAACCGTTTTAAGAAAAAGAACAACGATTTTATTCGTCGTTTTACAGCAGGTGTGAAATTTGTTGAATTGGATGCTTCGGGAAGGTTGTTGGTGGCAAAAGATTTAATTGCATTTGCAGGAATGTCAAAAGAGCTTGTGGTGACTTCGGTGGGAGATATACTTGAAATTTGGGATAAAAACAATTACGAAAAGGCTATTGATGATGCTGTTGTGGATTTTGCAGATTTAGCCGAAGATGTTATGGGACAAGATGAAGATGGAATATCATAATCCGGTTTTACTTAAAGAAACTGTTGACGGTTTAAACATTAAAGAAGATGGTGTTTACGTAGATGTCACTTTTGGAGGCGGAGGTCACAGTCGTGAAATTTTAAAACGCTTAGGAAAAAAAGGACAATTAATAGCATTCGATCAAGATCAAGACGCTCTTTTAAATACAATAATTGATAGCAGATTTACGCTTATAAATGAAAACTTCAGGTACCTCAAGAGGTTTCTGAGGTTTCATGGCGTAAAGAAAGTAGATGGGATTTTAGCCGATTTTGGAGTGTCATCACATCAATTTGATGAAGCCGATAGAGGGTTTTCTATTCGGTTCGATGCAAAATTGGATATGCGAATGAATCAGCAAGATAAATTATCGGCCTTTCATGTGATTAATGAATATGATGAAGTCGCTTTGCGGAAAATGTTTTGGGAATATGGCGAGTTAAGACAAGCTCCAGCTTTGGCTAGAACGATTGTTGCTGAAAGAAAAAACCATCAAATTGAAACGACAGAGCAATTAAAAAACGTGCTGAAAAAATATTTGCCACCAAGAAAAGAAAATAAGATTCTTGCCCAAATATATCAAGCTATTAGAATAGAAGTGAATCAAGAAATTGAAGCATTAAAGGAGTTTTTAACACAAGTTCCAGAATTATTAAACCCTAAAGGACGTTTAAGTTTTATCTCCTATCATTCACTTGAAGATAGATTAGTAAAGAGATTTATTAGAAATGGGATGTTCGAAGGAGAACCAGAGAAAGATGTATTTGGAAATGTTGAGGTGCCTTTAAAAAGAATAGGGAAACTTATTGTTCCAACTCAAGAAGAAATAAAAGTAAATAATAGAGCAAGAAGCGCAAAACTTAGAATAGCTGAAAAAATTTAATAGCAAATAATAATGTTTAATTAATTCTTCCCTTAGGGAAGATGTCTCGTAGAGACAGATGTGAATGGCAAAAAAGAAATTACATAACATTTTAAAGGGTACTTTTTTGGTAAGTGATGATTCGTTCAAGAACTGGAGAATGATCATCTTTTTGTCGTTTCTGGCCATTGTAATGATAGCGAGTTCGCATAGTGCTGATAGAAAAGTACATGAAATTGCACGACTTGGGGAAGAAGTAAAGGAATACCGTTCAGCCTTTATAGATGGACGCTCCATATTAATGGAGTTAAAAATGGAATCGACCATTAGGGAAAAATTAGCAAGCAAAGAGGTGTTGCCTTCCACAGAGCCACCAAAAAAAATAAAAGTTAAATCACAAGAATAAAAGTTCAGCTTTGGCAGCAACCGAAAAGAACATATTGAAACGATTATATTTTGTAGCAGGATGTATGTTCATCTTCGCTCTCTTGGTGGTGTTCAAACTTATTAATATTCAGTTTGTGCAAGGAGAACAATACAGAGGTTTGGCAGAAAAAAGAACTTTAAAGACAGTAGATATTCCAGCCAATAGAGGTAATGTGTATTCAGCTGATGGAAGCTTGTTAGCAACTTCGGTTCCTAAATACGATATTAGGATTGATGCCTTAACACCTTCGGCTAAAAACTTCAAAAAATATCTAAAACCTTTAGCTGATTCGTTGGCAAAATTCCATGGTAAAACGTCTGGATATTACCAAAAAACAATCCGAAAGGCTAGACAAGATAAGAATAGATACTTTCTTTTAGCACGTAATCTTGGATATTCTGAATATTTGAGATTTAGAAACTTTCCATTACTCAATTTAGGAGCTTTTAAAGGCGGATTAATTGTAGAGCAAAAAACAAAACGAGAGCACCCAATGGGTGGAATTGCCGAACGTACCATTGGTTACGAAAGATGGGACGAAGAGGGTAATGTAACACGACCAGGAATTGATGGTGCTTTTGGAGAACAATATTTAAGAGGAACTAATGGCAGAAGACTAAAACAGCAAATTGGCAAAGGCCAATGGAAACCTGTGAGTGATGCTAATGAGGTAGAGCCGCAAGATGGATATGACCTATATACAACCTTAGATGTAAATATTCAAGACATCGCTCATCATGCCTTGTTAGAGCAGCTAGAAAAATATAAGGCAGATCATGGCTCTGTGGTGGTTATGGAAACTAAAACAGGCGAGATAAAAGCAATTTCTAACTTAGGAAGGAATAAAGATGGAAACTATTACGAGCGTTTAAACTATGCAGTTGGAGAATCACACGAACCAGGGTCAACATTCAAGCTAATGGCTTTGGCAGTAGCTTTAGATGATAAAGTTATTGATACTTCTACAATAGTAGATACCGAAAATGGCATCCTGACATTTTATGGTAAAAAAGTTAGGGATTCTAAAAATGGTGGCTATGGCAAAATTAGTGTTGCTAAAGCGTTTGAAGTGTCCTCAAATACTGGAATTGTAAAAGCAATTCATAATAGTTATAAAGACAATCCTAAAAAATTTGTCGATGGTTTATACGATATGAACCTTAAAAACACATTGAATTTACCAATAATTGGCGAAGGAAAACCTATTATTCCAGACCCTAGAATTAAAAATAACCGTTGGAGTGGTATTGCACTTGAATGGATGGCTTATGGTTATGGCGTGTCTTTTACACCTTTGCAAACACTGGCATTTTATAACGCAATTGCTAACGATGGCGAAATGGTGCGACCTAGATTTCTTAAGGAAGTAAAAGAGTATGGGAACACTATTGAAACCTTTGACAAAGAAGTCATCAATAAACAAATCTGTTCAAAAGAAACTGTTGCTAAGCTACAAAAACTTTTAACTAATGTGGTTGAAAAAAAGCATGGTACTGGTAATGGTTTGTATGCTGAAAATTTTTCAATGGCAGGCAAGACAGGTACGTGCCAAAAGGATTATGCAGATAAAGATAAACTCAATTATATATCTTCATTTGTTGGCTATTTTCCAGTTGAAAATCCTGAGTATTCATGTATCGTTGTAATACATGAGCCAGATAAAGACCTTGGTTATTATGGAGCAGATGTATCTGGTCCAGTATTCAAAAAAATTGCTCAAAAAATATATACCGACACACCAATTATTGATGCTGTTGAAAATTTAGAAGAGAGACATGTTTTGGTAGAAAGAAGTTTTGAAACCTATTATAATGTAGCTCAAACCTATAAAACAATCATGCCAGATTTAAAAGGAATGCCAGCAATGGATGCACTTGTGCTACTTGAGAATATGGGAATGAAAGTACGGTTGCAAGGCAATGGAAAAGTTGTAAAACAATCAGTGTCTTCAGGAGTGAAACTAAAACCAAAACAAACTATAGTCTTAGAATTATCGTGATAGAATTAAAAAACATATTGTATAAAGTAACCATCGACGCTGTTGTGGGAGATACAAGTGTGTCTATTAACAACATTCAATTCGACTCTAGAAAAATTGTAAGTGGCGATGTGTTTGTAGCTATAAAAGGAACTAAGGTAGATGGACACGATTATATTGAGCAGGTTATAGAAAAAGGGGCAAATACCATTATTTGCGAGAACATTCCTAAAATAACTATTGAAGGTGTTACCTATGTTAAAGTAGATAACACATCTAAAGCCTTAGCGATAATGGCATCCAATTATTATGGTGTACCATCCGAGAATTTGCGTTTAGTTGGTGTTACGGGAACCAATGGCAAAACTACTATTGCAACATTGTTATATCAACTTTTTAAAAAAGCAGGTTACAAGGTTGGTTTATTATCAACAGTTAAAATATTTGTTGACCAAAAAGAATACAAAGCAACACATACAACTCCAGATTCATTAACTATAAATAAGTATTTAAGTGAGATGAATAATGAAGGTGTTGAGTTTTGCTTTATGGAAGTGAGTTCTCATGGCATACATCAATCACGTACCGAAGGCCTTTGTTTTGAAGGTGCAATTTTCACAAACCTTACTCACGATCATTTAGATTATCATGAAACATTTGCCGAATATCGCGATGTAAAAAAATCATTTTTCGATAATCTTCCTAAATCAGCATTTTCACTTGTAAATATCGATGATAAAAATGGTTCTGTAATGTTACAAAATACAGTATCTAAAAAATATACTTATGCTTTAAAAAGCTATGCCGATTATAGAGCACAAATTTTAGAAAATCAATTAAACGGTCTGTTCTTAAAAATTAATGATAATGAAGTTTGGACAAAATTAATAGGAAATTTCAATGCATACAACTTATTAGCTATTTATGGAACCGCCGATTTGTTGGGATTAGAAAGTGTGGAAGTACTCCGATTAATGAGCGAATTGGATAGTGTTAGCGGGAGGTTTCAGTATTTAATTTCCGAAGAAAAAATAACAGCCATTGTAGATTATGCGCATACACCAGATGCATTAAAAAATGTATTGGAAACCGTAAACAGCATTCGTACAAAAAACGAAAAGCTCATTACTATAGTAGGTTGTGGTGGTGATAGAGATAAAACCAAACGCCCAATAATGGCGCATATCGCCTCTGCTTTAAGTGATAAGGTCATTTTTACAAGCGACAACCCAAGAACCGAAAACCCTGAGCAAATCATAAAAGATATGGAAGTGGGTGTGCAACCACAAAACTTTAAAAAAACAATGTCTATAGTAGATAGAAATCAAGCAATTAAAACAGCTTGCCAGCTTGCCAATGCTAACGATATTATTCTAATAGCAGGAAAAGGGCATGAAACCTATCAAGAGATAAATGGTGTAAAAACCAATTTTGACGATTATAAAATAGTTGAAGAATTTTTAAAACAATTACAAAAATAGATGTCATTCTAAGCGTAGTCGAAGAATTTCAATAAAACAATTAAATGTTATACTACCTATTTGAATATTTAGAAAAAGAATTTCAGTTTCCTGGAGCCTCCTTATTTGGGTATTTATCCTTTAGGGCAGCTGTGGCAATTATTTTGTCGTTGTTAATTTCTACTATTTATGGAAAACGAATCATTAAGTTTTTGCAAAAAAAGCAGGTTGGAGAAACCATTAGGGATTTAGGTCTTGAGGGTCAGGCGCAAAAAGCAGGAACGCCAACAATGGGAGGATTAATAATAATATTAGCCACTTTAATTCCTGTATTATTATTAGCTAAACTTGATAATATTTATATCATCTTATTGTTAATTACAACAGTTTGGATGGGAATTATTGGGTTTATCGATGATTATATTAAAAAATTTAAGAATGATAAAGAAGGGTTAAAAGGAAGGTTTAAAATTTTGGGTCAAGTTGGACTTGGTATTATAGTTGGAACAACGTTGTATTTTAATAATGATGTCACTATTAAAGAAAAACTTCCAATAGCGCAACAGCAAGAATTATTGGCCGAAAACCCAAATATAGCTCCAGCCAAACTTTTTGAAGATGAAATAAAATCAACAAAAACAACCATTCCTTTTGTTAAAGGGAATGAGTTTGACTATGCCAGTTTAATAACTTGGATAAGCCCTGCTTTAAAACCTTATGCTTGGGTAATTTTTATTCTTGCGGCAATTTTAATAATTGCAGCCGTATCCAATGGCGCAAATCTTACCGATGGAATCGATGGGCTTGCTGCTGGCACATCAGCAATTATAGTACTAACTCTTGGCATTTTTGCCTGGGTTTCTGGTAATATTATTTTCTCAGATTATCTCAACATTATGTACATACCTCGAGTAGAGGAAATTACCATATATATTGCAGCATTTGTTGGAGCATTAATTGGCTTTTTATGGTACAATACCTATCCAGCTCAAGTGTTTATGGGCGATACAGGAAGCTTGACCATTGGAGGGATTATAGCTGTAATAGCTATTGCAGTTCGTAAAGAGTGGCTTATTCCATTGTTGTGCGGCATCTTTTTGGCCGAAAATGTATCAGTGATGTTGCAAGTAAGTTATTTCAAGTACACAAAGAAAAAATTTGGTGAAGGAAAGCGCATTTTTAAGATGTCGCCTTTACATCACCATTATCAAAAATCAGGATATCATGAAAGTAAAATTGTAACGCGATTTTGGATTGTGGGAATATTACTAGCCATATTATCGATAGTGACATTGAAGATTAGATAAATGAGAAGATTAGTCATTCTTGGAGCAGGAGAAAGTGGAGTAGGAACTGCTCTTTTAGGAAAGGCGAAAGGATACGAAGTATTTGTTTCAGATAAAGGAACAATAAAACAAAAATATAAAGAAGTTCTTATACATAATGAGATTGAATGGGAAGAAGGAGCGCATACCGAGTCTAAGATTCTAAATGCTGATGTCGTAATGAAAAGCCCTGGAATTCCAGATAAAGTGGCTTTAGTTAAAAAGTTGATAGCAAACAAAATTTTGGTCATTTCTGAAATTGAGTTCGCATCACAATTTACTAAAGCAAATATTATTGGAATAACAGGAAGCAATGGTAAAACAACTACAACAATGTGGACGCATCACATCCTCAAACAAGGAGGTTTAATGGTTGCGATGGCTGGAAACATTGGTGATAGTTTTGCAAAACTAGTGTTAAATACAAATTACCAGCATTTTGTTTTGGAGCTTAGTAGTTTTCAACTGGACGGTATTAAAACATTTAGACCACACATTGCCATTATTACAAACATTTCACCTGATCATTTAGATAGATACGATTATAAGTTTGAAAACTATATCGCTTCAAAGTTTAGGATAGCAATGAACCAAACTAAAGACGATTACTTGATTTATGATGCCGATGACGAAGAAATCGCAAACTATCTAGAAACCCATCAAGTTCAATCCACATTATTGCCATTTTCATTAACAAAGAAACTGGAACAAGGAACTTATTTAGAAAACAATAACATAAAAATAACAATAGATAATAGCCAAATAATTATGCCAACAGCAAACATAGCTTTAGAGGGAAAACACAATATTAAAAATGCAATGGCAGCTTCAACAGTTGCACACTTGCTTAAAATTAGAAGCAACACCTTGCGTGAAAGCCTTGAAAATTTTCAAGGCGCAGAGCATCGTTTAGAGAATGTATTGCGAATTAATAAAGTGCAATATATAAACGATTCAAAAGCAACCAATGTAAATGCAACATATTTTGCATTAGAAAGTATGGAAGCACCAACTGTATGGATTGTAGGAGGAGAAGATAAAGGAAACGACTATAAGCAGCTATTTCCCTTTGTAAACGAAAAAGTAAAAGCCATTATTTGCTTAGGAGTTGACAATCAAAAACTTTTTGAAACTTTTGGAAACATGGTAGATATAATTGTGGAAACACAATTTATGAGCGAAGCAGTTAAAATTGCATATAAAATTGCAGAATCTGGCGATAATGTATTGTTGTCACCAGCTTGTGCAAGCTTTGATTTATTTGAAAATTATGAAGATAGAGGTCGTCAATTTAAAAATGCAGTAAGAAAACTATAATGCAATTAATATTTAACAATTTAAAAGGAGATCGGTTAATTTGGGCTATTGCAGCGTTGCTCGCAATATTCTCATTCCTTCCTGTTTATAGTGCCGCCAGTAATTTGGCGTATATAAGTGGCGACGGAAACACCTTCAATTATTTTGTTAAACATTTTGTGCATCTGTTTCTAGGTTTTGCAATTATATATGGTGTACATAAAGTGCCCTATAGATATTTTAGAGGGCTGTCCATGGTAATGATTCCTGTGGTATTGGTGCTGTTAACTGCTACAATGTTTCAACCAGAAACCACCGAAAGTTTAACCAATGCCAAACGCTGGATAAAAGTACCAATAGCTGGTTTTACATTTCAGCCATCAACCCTAGCATCAGTAGTATTAATGGTGTATGTAGCAAGATATCTATCTAAAATTAAAGATAAAAAAGTGACATTTAAAGAAACCATTTTACCGCTTTGGTTTCCAGTATTTTTGGTACTGGTATTAATACTACCTGCCAATTTTTCAACTACTGCAATTATTTTTACAATGGTTATGGCGTTGGCTTTTATGGGAGGTTACCCTATTAAATATTTGGTATTGATTTTATTGTCAGGTATTGTAGCTTTTGCAGTATTTGTTTTAATAGCCAAAGCATTTCCCGATGCAATGCCAAATCGTGTAGATACTTGGACAAGTAGAATAGAAAATTTTGCAAATGGTGAAGATACAGAGGCTGACTATCAAATTGAAAAAGCTAAAATGGCTATTGCCTCAGGTGGAATACAAGGCTTGGGTCCTGGAAAAAGTAACCAAAAAAACTTTTTGCCACAATCATCTTCCGATTTTATTTTTGCCATCATAGTAGAAGAGTATGGCTTGGTAGGAGGACTGTTTTTAATGATACTGTACTTGTTGCTGTTGTTTAGAATAGTGATAGCATCACATAAAGCCGACACCATATTCGGCAAACTTTTAGTAATAGGAGTTGGGATTCCAATAGTATTTCAAGCATTAATAAATATGGCTGTGGCTGTAGAACTGTTTCCGGTAACTGGTCAAACACTTCCATTAATAAGTAGTGGAGGAACTTCTATTTGGATTACCAGTTTGGCCATTGGAATAATACTTAGTGTAAGCGCACGAAGGCAAGAAATAAAAGAACAAGAAGAACGAGAAGACAATCCACTTGAAATTTTAAGTGAAACACTATAAATGAGCAACTATAAAATCATATTATCTGGAGGTGGTACAGGAGGACATATTTATCCTGCCATCTCTATTGCCAACGAGTTAAAACAGCGTTATCCAAATGCTGAGTTTTTATTTGTTGGCGCAAAAGATAAAATGGAAATGGAAAAAGTGCCTCAAGCAGGATATAATATTGAGGGTTTATGGATTTCTGGAATTCAACGAAAACTGACTTTAAAAAACTTATCATTTCCATTTAAGCTCATTAGTAGTTTGTTAAGGTCTCGAAAAATAATTAAGCAATTTAAACCAGATGTGGCTATTGGTACAGGTGGTTTTGCTAGTGGCCCATTATTGCAAGTCGCAACTTCAAAAGGTATTCCAAGTCTCATACAAGAGCAGAATTCGTATCCTGGAATTACCAATAAAATACTATCTAAAAAAGCGAATAAAATTTGTGTGGCTTATGATGGGCTAGAACGATTTTTTCCTGAGCATAAAATAGTTAAAACAGGAAACCCTGTAAGGCAAGATTTACTCAGTTTAGATAACAAATCTATTGAAGCTAAAGACTTTTTTAATTTAAAACATAATAAAATCACATTACTTGTTTTAGGAGGCAGTTTGGGTGCAAGACGCATTAATGAGCTAATAGTAAAAAAACTTGATTTTTTTCAAGAGCAAAACGTTCAAATTATTTGGCAATGCGGAAAGTTGTACAGTCAAGAATATAAAATTTATGACGATATAAAAGATGTACAGGTTCATGCGTTTTTAAATAGAATGGATATGGCTTACGCTGCTGCAGATATAATTATTTCTAGAGCAGGCGCAAGTTCGGTTTCAGAGTTATGTATTGTTGCAAAACCAGTAATATTCATTCCTTCGCCAAATGTTGCCGAAGATCATCAAACAAAAAACGCCAATGCTATTGTTGAAAAAGATGGCGCAATTTTGATTAAAGAAGCAGATTTAGATGTCGATTTTGAAAACAAGTTTTCGCTTTTAAACAGCTCTAAAGAAAAACAAGAATTGTTAAGTAATAATATTAAAAAATTAGCATTAGTAAATGCAACTAAAGATATAGCAGACCAAGTAGAAAAACTTTTAAAAAGTATATGAATTTAAACTGCATACATAATATCTATTTTATTGGCATTGGAGGCATTGGTATGAGTGCACTTGCAAGATATTTTGTAGCTCAAGAAAAGCATGTTGCAGGTTATGATAAAACTAAAACTGAACTTACTAATAATTTAGAAGCTTTAGGGATAGAAATTCATTTTGAGGATACTATTAATAACATTTCTCAATCTTTTTTAAATCCTGAAAAAACCCTTGTGGTTTATACGCCTGCAATTCCAAAAGACCATAGTGAGTTAAACTACTTTTTAAATAATAATTTTAAAGTTTTAAAACGCTCACAAGTATTGGGTTTAATTACCAAAGACACCTATTGTTTAGCAATTGCAGGTACACATGGCAAAACCACTACATCAAGTATTTTAGGGCATTTACTGGCAGAATGTGGTGTGGAAGTCACAGCATTTTTGGGAGGAATTTCAGAAAACTATAATTCCAATCTTATTTTAAAAGGGAGTAAAGTGTCGGTAGTTGAAGCTGATGAATTTGATCGTTCGTTTTTAACATTATCTCCAGATTTGGCATGTATTACTTCTATGGATGCCGATCATTTAGATATCTATGGAAAAAAAGAAGCTTTACAAGATGCCTTTAGAGATTTTGCTAAAAGATTAAAACCAAACGGAAAACTGTTTGTAAAAAAAGGCTTGCCAATTAATGGAATTACTTATGCTGTTAATGAAGCTGCAGATTATTCAGCAATAAATATTAGAATTAAAGAAGGAAGCTATGTGTTTGATGTAAAAACACCTAGCCAACATATCAAAGATGTATTATTTAACCTACCAGGTAGACATAATTTGTCGAATGCATTAATAGCGCTGGCAATGGCTATAGAATTAGGTTGCGCTCCTTATAGCCTTGCCAGCGCATTAGCATCATACAAAGGTGTAAGGCGTAGGTTTACTTATCAAATTAAAACGGAAGAACTTGTGTTTATAGACGATTATGCACATCATCCAGAAGAAATCAAAGCAGTGCATCAAGCAGTAAGGGAAATGTATCCAACAAAAGAAGTGTTAGTTGTTTTTCAACCACATTTGTTTAGTAGAACAAAGGATTTCATTGATGAATTTGCTTCAAGCTTATCACAATTCGACAGCGTATTGTTATTAGAGATTTATCCAGCAAGGGAATTGCCAATTGAAGGCGTTAATTCAAGTTGGTTATTAAATAAAATTAGTAACCCAAACAAAGCTTTAATCGAAAAAGAAAATATTGTTTCAGAAATTAAAAAAAGCAGAGCACAAGTAATTATTACCCTTGGCGCTGGAGATATAGGAGTTGAAGTTAATAATATAAAAGAAAAATTAAGCGTTGCGAGTTAACTGGAATTACATAAAAGGCCTTGGTTTAATTGCTTTAGTAAGCTTTGTTTTCGTGTTTTCATCATTTAGGAACAGCACAAGAAAAATCAAAGAAGTAAAAGTGAATTTTTTAGGCGAAAACAATTTATTCATGACCGAAGCATCGGTTAATAAATTGTTAATACAAAATAACGAAGACCTTCCAAACATGGCTAAAGAAATTTTAGATTTGAATGATATAGAGAATGTCCTAAAATCTAATCCAATGATCAAAACCGCAGAAGTCCATCTTACTGTTAATGGAGAGGTTAGAGCTAATATTTTACAGCGAAAACCAATAGCGAGAGTAAGCACAAATGCATCATATTATATAGATGATGAAGGTGCGTTTATGCCTTTATCTGCGTTTCATGCAGCTCGTGTGCCATTAGTAACAGGTCATGTTAACAAAAATAAGTTAAGCAATGTATATACAATTGCTAACAAAATTTTTAATGACCAATTTTTAATGACGCATGTGGTAGAGATTTATCAAAACCAAGATGAAACATTTGTTTTAAAAACAAGAGCTTTCGATTTTGAAATTTGGCTAGGAAATTTAGATAATCTAGAAAATAAAATAAGCAATTTGAAAGCATTTTATCAAAAAGCGAAAAAAGACGATATGCTAAGCAAGTATAGTAAAGTGAATTTGCAGTTTGACAATCAAGTTGTATGCACTAAAAAGTAAATTATGGAGAGTAATAATATTTCAGTTGGACTAGATATTGGAACCACAAAAATTGTGGCCATGATTGGACGTAAAAATGAATACGGAAAAGCAGAGATCCTTGGTATTGGAAAATCTAAGAGCCTTGGTGTTCATAGAGGCGTAGTAAATAATATTACACAAACCATACAATCCATTCAACAAGCGGTTCAAGAAGCCGAAGCTGCTTCAGGTGTAAAAATTGAAGAAGTAACTGTTGGTATCGCTGGACAACATATTAGAAGCCTACAACATAGTGATTATATAACAAGATCAAACTCTGAAGTTGTTATAGACGAAGATGATATAGATAGATTGATTAATCAGGTTCATAAATTAGTAATGCTTCCAGGCGAAGAAATTATACATGTATTGCCACAAGAATATAAAGTAGATGGTCAAGCCGAAGTAAAAGAACCTATTGGAATGTATGGAGGACGACTTGAAGCTAATTTCCATGTCGTGGTTGGTCAAGTATCTTCTATAAGAAATATAGGTCGTTGTGTTAAAAGTGCAGGGTTGGAATTAGAAGGCATCACCTTAGAGCCTTTAGCTTCTGCGAATGCCGTTTTAAGTGAAGACGAAAAAGATGCAGGAGTGGCACTTATAGACATAGGTGGAGGAACAACCGATTTAGCCATTTTTAGGGACGGAATCATTCGTCATACAGCTGTAATCCCTTTTGGAGGAAACGTAATTACCGAAGATATAAAAGAAGGATGCTCAATTATTGAAAAACAAGCCGAATTACTTAAAATAAAGTTTGGTTCTGCTTGGCCTGGAGAAAATAAGGATAACGAAATTGTATCCATACCAGGACTTAGAGGAAGAGAACCAAAAGAAATTACATTAAAGAACCTGTCAAAAATTATTCATGCAAGAGTTGTGGAGATCATAGAGCAAGTCTATGTTGAAATAAAAAACTATGGTCATGAAGAACAAAAAAAGAAACTAATTGCTGGTATTGTTTTAACAGGTGGAGGAAGCCAGTTAAAACACTTAAAACAATTAGTAGAATATATTACAGGAATGGATACTAGAATTGGATATCCTAACGAACATTTAGCAGGCGATAGTGACGATGATGTAACAAGTCCATTATTTGCAACAGCAGTAGGACTGGTTATGGATGGACTAAAGCGCCAAGAAAAAAGAAGAATAGAAAGTGTTGCACAAGCTGCCCTTGAAGCTAACAAAACACTAGAAACTAACGAACAAGAAAAAACCATTGAACAACCTAGAAAAGAACGAAAATCTTTTCTTGATAAATTAACCGAACGCGTTAAAGATTTTTTAGATAACGCAGAGTAAACAAACAAAACCAGTAAAACTAATTTTATGAGCAGCAACAAAGACATTGGCAACATTACATTCGATTTACCTAAAAATCAATCCAACGTCATTAAAGTAATTGGTGTTGGAGGTGGTGGTAGCAATGCTATCAACCACATGTTTCAACAAGGCATTAAAGGAGTAGATTTTGTAATTTGTAATACAGATGCCCAAGCCCTTAACAATAGTGGTGTCCCAAATAAAATTCAATTAGGTGTAAGCCTTACCGAAGGGTTAGGTGCAGGAGCAAATCCAGAAATTGGAGAACAAGCAGCTGTAGAAAGCCTAGAAGATATTAAGCGCATGCTGGATACCAATACAAAAATGGTATTTATCACCGCAGGAATGGGAGGAGGAACAGGAACTGGTGCAGCTCCAATTATTGCGAAAATGGCAAAAGAACTGGATATTTTAACCGTTGGTATTGTTACGATGCCTTTTCAGTTCGAAGGAAAAATTCGTAATGCTCAAGCACAAAAAGGTGTCGAAACCCTTAGAGCACATGTCGATTCATTAGTTGTTATTAATAATAATAAACTAAGGGAAGTCTATGGTAATTTAGGTTTTAAAGCTGGCTTCTCTAAAGCAGACGAAGTACTCTCTACAGCATCAAGAGGTATTGCAGAGGTAATCACTCATCATTATACACAAAACATCGATTTACGTGATGCAAAAACTGTGTTAAGTAATAGCGGAACAGCCATAATGGGATCTTCAAATGCTTCTGGATCCAATCGTGCTCAAGAAGCAATTATGAAAGCCCTAGACTCACCATTATTAAACGACAATAAAATTACTGGTGCCAAAAACGTATTGTTGCTTATCGTTTCTGGTTCTCAGGAAATTACTATTGATGAAATAGGTGAAATAAACGATCATATTCAAGTCGAAGCTGGTTATGGCGCGAATATTATTATGGGAGTTGGTGAAGATGAAGCATTAGGAGAAGCTATTTCTGTAACTATTATTGCAACCGGTTTTAATGTAGAACAACAAAATGAAATTTCTAATACCGAAACAAAAAAAGTAATACATGCTTTAGAAGAAGATCAAAATATGGAACAAGATTTATCTAAAGACAGAGAACCTGCTATAATTACACCTGATATTATTTTAGAAAAAGAAATTAAAGAAGAAAAAGTAATACATACATTAATTGATGATGCAGAAGAAGGTCATGATATGAACTTGATTCCTACCACCGACATTATTAAAAATATAAATGTAGTGTATAATGAGGTGCTAGCAAATATAAATGATGAAACCGAATTTATTATCAATGAAATAACTACCGAAGAAACTATTGAACCAGAGCTAGAACAAGAAGAGCAAATCATGTTAACTTTTGATTTGCCACTCTCAACACCAAAGCAAGAAGTAGAAGAAACTATTAGTGAAAAAATTACTTTCGAGTTAGATGATGAAGTAAAAGACATGTCGGTGAATGATTATATAGAACTTATTCCAGTAACCGAAGCCAATAAAGAAGGTGAAACCAAGTATGCGCTTGACGATTATATTGTTTTAGAATCATCTCTAAACGAAAAAGAAAAAAAGAAAGACCTTGCTTTAGAAGTTGAAGAAGATCTAGTTTTTGAAAAGAAAACTGTTCAAAAAGAAGCTGAGGAGGACTTAGGAGACGAATTAGACCCAATTAACAGTCCAATTTCTCAACTTTTAAAAGAAAGAGCTAATGAGCGTCGTCAAAAAATGAAGGAGTTTAATTATAAATTCAATAATGCAAAAATTGACGATATAGAAAAAGAACCAGCTTATAAAAGACAAGGTGTTAATTTGGATGAAGCACAACATTCATCTGAAACAAATACCTCAAGAATGTCAATTGGTTTAGATGATAACGACGATGTTCAATTAAGAAGTAATAATTCATTTTTACACGATAATGTAGATTAATTAATCGCGAGAATTTTAGTATTTAGCTTAAAACCCTAAAAATTTCCCTCAAGTTTTTAGGGTTATATTTTATAAATATCTTAAATATTCGATGCTTACTTTTTAGTATCTTCGCAGCATCTAAATAATTATTTATATGAGATTACAAGATCAGGTCATGGTTGCCATGAAGGAAGCAATGAAAGCAAAAAACCAAACAGCATTAACTGCCTTAAGAGCAGTGAAATCGGCTATATTAATGGCAAAAACAGAAAGCGGAGCAACTAGTGAACTTACCGAAGAGCAAGAATTAAAACTACTTCAAAAACAAGTAAAACAACGCAAAGACAGTGCCGCAATTTTTATAGAACAAGGACGTGAAGATTTAGCTAATCCTGAATTAGCAGAAGCAGAAGTGATTACCCAGTTTTTACCAGAAGCAATGAGCGATGACGATGTAGAAAAAATTGTAGTAAAAGCCATAGAAAAACTTGGAGCAAGTGGAATGAAAGATATGGGAAAAGTCATGGGAATTGTAAGTAAAGAACTTGCAGGAAGAGCCGATGGAAAAACTATATCTACAATAGTAAAACAAAAATTATTGTAAATAAAAGGCCACGTAGCTCAGCTGAATAGAGCACTGGATTTCGGCTCCAGCGGTCGGGGGTTTGAATCCCTCCGTGGTCACGAATAAATAAAAAACCTAAGTGTTAAAATCATGTTCGCTTGAGTTTATAAACTTGGGTTTTTATTTTCAAAGCGTAGCTTTGAGGGATGGGCAAATTTATTGAGCCAATCCTATTTTTAAAGCAAATCTTTAAGGATAGGCGAACAAAGCGAATTAATCCTCTCGAGCTTAAACTAACTAATAAAGTGAGTTCGATATAACTTTCTTACTATATTTTTGTAAATACCAATATTGTCAGGTCGAGCCTTTCGACTGTCGCTCAAGACAAGCTAAAGTCGAGATCTTGTATTTCTCATCTTAAAATAACCTATCGACTAGTTTCACTAGCTACCTTCAAGCAAAATACATTATGTTTTTGGTAATGCTTGAGGTGACATATTAATAAAGAACAATATTTTATTTGTTGATTTTCAATTCGTTAATTAAATTCTTATATAGAACTCACGTTAGTAACAATTAAAATGCATCTTTTGCGTTCATCAACTAATGATTAATAGTATTATTTTGCAAAGCACTTCTTTAGATAATACAATTATTACAGTGTTTTTAATTGCATTGTTTATAATGATCTTTTATTTCGGATTTCGAATGTTTGAAATGGCTTATGTAATTCGTAACAAAAAACCTCTTTATAATCATGTTTATTTTAGGTTGAAAAGACTTAATCCAAATCAACAATCAATACTACGTAATGGCTTCAAATTTTATAATAAACTAACAAAAAAACAAAGAAGGTATTTTGAACATCGTGTAGCATGTTTTATTGAAGACAAAACTTTTATTGGAAGAGATAGTTTAGCGATAAACGACGAAATTAGGGTGTTAATTTCGGCAACAGCAGTAATGCTTACTTTTGGGTTTAGAGATTATTTTATTGGTTTAATAGATAAGATATTTGTCTATCCAAAACCTTTTTATTCTAAAACGAATGGCGATTACCACAAAGGAGAGTTTAACCCTAAGCTAAAATCCTTGGTCTTTTCTTGGCAAGATTTTGAGCAAGGTTATAATATAGGCGATGATAATCTAAATTTGGGCATTCATGAATTTGCACATGCCATACACTTAAATAGTATTAAGGAGCGTGATGTTAGCGCAACGATATTTAAAGATGCATTTCGAGAATTAACAGAACTCCTTTCTAATAGCAAGCCAATGCGAGACGAATTAATTACTTCTAGATACTTTAGGGAGTATGCTTATACCAACCAATTTGAATTTCTTGCAGTACTAGTTGAATACTTTTTTGAAACTCCAATTGAGTTTAAAAGCCAATTTCCAAGTATTTATAATAAAGTTAAGCAGATGCTTAACTTTAGTTATGCCAAATATTAATTTGTTTATTACATCTGTATGACTTTTGTCATAATTTAACAGCACGTTCTTAGTTAACTTTAATGTTGAATTAAAAACTTGAGGCATGAAAAGAGGCACACCAATTTCGACAATAATGACGAAAAATGTCATTACCTTAGATACAACAGATAGTTTAGAAACAGCAGAGCGCTTATTTAAACAAAATCATATTCGGCATATTCCAGTTGTTAGAGGGAAAAGTATAAAAGGCATGTTAAGCTTTACAGATTTATTACGCATTAGTTTTGCTGATGCTGTAGATGAAACTGAAGACTATGTGGACTCTATAGTGTACAACATGTTTACCATAGAGCAAGTCATGGCTAAAAACTTAGTAAGTGTAACTTCTAAAACAACTATTAAAGAGGTTGCTGAAATTTTATCAAAAAAAGAGTTTCATGCTATACCAGTTGTAGATAATAATAAGTTGGTAGGTATTGTAACCACAACCGATTTAATAAATTATTTACTAGAACAACTCAATGAGTAGATTTTCCTTAATTGGTAAAACATTCTAAGAATTAGCTAAAGCTTTTAAGTCTTTAATAGTTTCCGTTTGGTTGCTACTTTTGAATATATAACTGCCAGCAACTAAAACATCTGCTCCTGCTTTAACAAGTGATTTAGCATTTTTATTGGTAACACCACCATCAATTTCAATTAAAGTAGAAGCTCCTTTTCGAGCAATTAATTTTTTTAGTTGTTTAACCTTATCATAAGTGTTTTCAATAAAACTTTGACCTCCAAAACCAGGGTTAACACTCATTAAACAAACCAAATCAATATCATTAATGGTATCTTCCAAGAGGCTTACATTAGTATGCGGATTTAGAGCAACTCCAGCTTTCATGCCTTCAGCTTTTATAGCTTGAAGGGTTCTATGTAAATGTGTACATGCTTCGTAATGAACCGTTAAAATATTACTACCTAAATTAGCAAAGGTTTTTATGTATCTATCTGGATCTACAATCATTAAATGTACATCGATGGTTTTTTTTGCATGTTTAGAAATAGCTTTTAAAACTGGCATTCCAAAAGAAATATTTGGTACAAAAACACCATCCATGATATCAATGTGAAACCAATCGGCATCACTGTTGTTTACCATTTCTATATCGCGTTGAAGGTTAGCAAAATCGGCTGCTAAGATTGAAGGTGCTATTAATTTTGAAGACATTGTGTTAAGTAGTTGTTTGTTGGGAACAAAAATAATTTAATTCTAGCTTTATTTTATTTTTTGGCAATAAAGTTCTCGACGATATTAATGATTTTGTCAACAGTTTTAAGTTCGGCTTCCCTTATCCATTTTAAATATTTTTCTAATTGATTAAGTGTTTTTGAGTTTTCAACAATTACAAATCCAGAATTATAGCCATCAAATATGCGTTCCTCAATAGTGGTGTCTATGAGCTTAATTATATTACTATGTCTTGGGTCTTGGCTAATTTTTGAGAAAAGCATAGTGATTTCTTGTTTATCTCCTTCTAATATTTGAAGAAAATTCCCATAGTTATATACTAATACACCAGTTATGTTTAGATCGGTATTATTTCGCTTGTTCACACGAAATAAGTGTTCAAGATCTAAATTTGATAATGAGTTTTTAGCACTACTAACATAACACAAAGTATATGGCATACTATTTAATTTAAAGTTTAATAATTTTTTATAAAATTATAAAAAAGTGAACCCAGAGTAATCAGCTCTGGGTTCTTTCATCAATCAAAAAACGAACAGTTATGTAACTGTTTGTTGCGTTTATTAGGATATAAATATAACTATCCTAAGTATGTTTTTAAAATTTTACTTCGAGATGTGTGTTTTAATCTACGAATTGCCTTTTCTTTAATTTGGCGAACACGTTCTCTGGTAAGGTCAAAAGTTTCACCAATTTCTTCTAAAGTCATTGGGTGTTGGTTACCTAAACCAAAGTATAAACGAATTACATCTGCTTCACGAGGCGTTAATGTTTCGAGAGCTCTTTCAATCTCTGTGCGTAACGATTCGTGTAATAAATCTCTATCTGGATTTGGCGATTCACCACTACGTAAAACATCGTAAAGGTTAGAATCTTCACCTTCTACTAAAGGCGCATCCATTGATACATGACGCCCAGAATTTTTCATGGATTCTTTAACGTCGTTAATTGTCATGTCTAATTCTTTTGCAATTTCCTCGGCACTTGGTGGACGCTCGTGAGATTGCTCTAAGAATGCATAGGTTTTATTAATTTTATTAATAGAACCAATTTTGTTTAGTGGTAAACGTACAATACGTGATTGTTCTGCTAATGCTTGAAGAATCGATTGACGAATCCACCATACTGCATAGGAAATAAACTTGAAACCTCTGGTTTCATCAAATCGTTGTGCAGCTTTTATAAGCCCTAAATTACCTTCATTAATCAAATCAGGTAAGGTAAGTCCTTGGTTTTGATATTGCTTAGCTACAGAGACTACGAAACGTAAATTAGCTTTAGTTAATTTTTCTAACGCTATTTGGTCGCCAGCTTTTATGCGCTGTGCCAACTCTACTTCTTCATCTGCTGTAATTAAGTCAACTTTTCCAATTTCTTGTAGGTATTTATCTAACGATGCGGTTTCTCTATTAGTAACCTGCTTCGTAATTTTAAGTTGTCTCATCTAAAGGCTTTCTATTTTAATTATTGGGATTAATACTCCTATCGTATAGTTATACGTGTAATGTTACTTAAATGTTACAAAAATTCAAAGTTTAATTAATTTTTTGTCTGTTAAATTGATGTCGTTTAGCATTTCGTTAGTGAATTTGTAGTGTCCACGAGTAGTAATTAATTTAAAGCTATGAGATTTTAGTATGCTAAAAGCATCTAGGAATAGCCATTTTGACTTTAATAAATTGGTTCTTGGAGTTTTTAAGCTAATATCAAAAATATGTTTTCTACCTTCTTTTTCAGCGACTATATCTGGTGTGATACTAACGTTACTGCCTTTCTTGAAATAAGATTTTGGTGTTTCGAAGCCTTCCATATCTGCCTTGATATTTTTGTAGCCTAAATTTTGTAAATAGGTAATGGAGTTTTTTAAAAAATCTAAATGTTGTTCTTTGTCTTTAAATGTCATAACATATAATATAAGCCATTTTAACAGATTTCCTAATTTTGTTATGGGTTTAACGTTTTGTTATGGTTTGTAAATGGGTGTGTTTTAAACTATAAAACCTCTCAAAATTAATTTTGAGAGGTTTATATTTATCATAGAATTGAAGGTTTTTTTAGCCTTCTTTCTTATCTTCTCTAGGTTATCTATCGTCACGTCTGTTATCACGACCACGATTATCCCTTCCTCTGTTATCACGTCCACCACGATTATCACGTCCACGATTGTTATCTCTTGGTGGTCTTTCTACATAGCCTTCCGGTTTTGGTAAAATTGCTTTTCGAGACACTTTCTCTTTACGAGTACGTTTGTCTATTCCAAAGTATTTTACATCAAAAACATCTCCCATGTTTACAACATCACTTACATTTTCTGTACGTTCCCAAGCCAATTCACTAACGTGTAATAACACTTCGTTTCCTGGCGCTTCGGTATATTCTACAACAGCTCCAAAATCAAGCATTTTAATAACTTTTACTTCATAAATGCTACCAACTTCTGGTTTAAACATTAGGGAGTCTATCTTCGCTAAAACTTGGTCAATACCATTTTGATCTGTTCCAAGAATTTCAACAATACCTTCTTCTGTTACAGGGTCTTCGTTTATAACGATGGTTGTATTGGTTTCTTTTTGTAATTCTTGAATTACTTTTCCACCAGGACCAATTAAAGCACCAATAAATTCGTTAGGTATTGTTCTGGTTACCATTTTTGGAGCGTGAGGTTTCACATCTGCACTTGGTTCTGTAATGGTTTCAGCAATTTTATTTAAAATGTGTAAACGACCTGCACGTGCTTGTTTTAGTGCATTTACTAAAATCTCATAAGGCAAGCCTTTAATTTTAATGTCCATTTGGCAAGCCGTAATACCTTCGGTTGTACCTGTAACTTTAAAGTCCATATCACCTAAATGATCTTCATCACCTAAAATATCGGACAATACAGCATAACGATCTCCATCAGAAATTAATCCCATGGCAATACCAGAAACTGGTCTTATCATTTGGACACCAGCATCCATTAAAGCCATAGTCCCTGCACAGACAGTTGCCATTGAAGACGAACCGTTAGATTCTAATACTTCAGATACAACTCTTACTGTATAAGGACAGTTTTCAGGAATCATTCCTTTTAAACCACGTTGTGCCAAGTTTCCGTGACCAATTTCTCTACGAGATGTTCCTCTTAATGGTCTTGCTTCACCTGTACAAAAAGGAGGGAAATTATAATGTAAATAGAAATTTTCTTCACCCTCGTATGATGGCATATCTATTTTATTAGAATCTCTTGAAGTTCCTAATGTAACAGTGGCTAATGCTTGAGTTTCTCCTCTAGTAAAAACTGCCGATCCATGTGTTGATGGCAAATAATCTATTTCGGACCAAATTGGTCTTATTTCGTCAGTCTTACGACCATCTAACCGCAAACCTTCACTTAAAGTTAATTCACGAACAGCCTCTTTTTCTGCTTTGCTATAATAATCGCTAACAAGGTGGCCAAATTCTTCCATCTCTTCTTCAGTAAACAAAGCTTTCACTTCTTCTTTCACGGCTGTAAATGCTTCACTACGCTCTGCTTTAGAAGTGCCTTTCTTAGCAATTGCATAACACTTATCGTAAGCTAAATCGTGTATTTTTTTGGCTAAATCTTCATTGTCTTCTGCAGTTTCGTATTCACGAACTTCCTTTTTGCCAAAAGCTTCTGCTAAACGTAATTGAGCATCAATTTGTACTTTAATGGCTTCGTGGGCAAACTTAATGGCATCTGCCATTTCTTCTTCAGAAATCTCATTCATTTCGCCTTCCACCATCATTACTGAATCTGCCGAAGCACCAACCATCATTTCGATGTCAGATTCTTCTAATTGAGCACGAGTTGGGTTAATAACAAATTCGCCATTAATACGACCAACTCTTGCTTCAGAAATGGCACATTCAAATGGAAAATCTGATAATTGAATGGCTGCAGATGCTGCTAATCCTGCCATTGCTTCTGGCATAACATCATCATCATGAGACATTAACTGAATCATTACTTGCGTTTCTGCATGGTAATCTTTTGGGAATAATGGACGTAAAACACGGTCAACAAGACGCATGGTTAATACCTCTCCATCACTAGGTCTTGCTTCTCTTTTAAAGAACCCTCCAGGATAACGTCCTGAGGCTGCAAATTTTTCGCGATAATCTACCGTTAAGGGTAAAAAATCAACATCACTTTGTTTGTAATTGGAAACAACGGTACATAATAACATACAGTTTCCAGATTGAACAACAACAGATCCATGTGCCTGTTTTGCCAATTTTCCGGTTTCAATGGAGATTTCTCTTCCATCACCAAGGTCTATGACCTCTCTAAAAATTTTTGGAATCATAAATTTTTTAATTCTAATTCTGACGATTTAATTATTGTCGGAACAATGTTAAACAATGGTCGTTGTGTTGTTGTAGTTGTAGTTGTGTGACACCTAAGTGTCTGACCAATGAAAAACTATATTTAGCTTCTTCAATGCGCAGTTTAAACTCTTGCGCTCGAGTTATATTAAAACAAAAAAGAGGCGCAAACCTCTTTTTTATTATTTTCTTAATCCTAATTCTTTAACTATGGCACGATATCTTAAAATATCTTTCTTAGTTAAATAATCTAGTAAAGCACGACGCTTACCTACTAATTTTACTAGAGAACGCTCTGTATTAAAATCTTTACGATTGTTCTTTAAGTGCTCAGTTAAGTGGTTGATTCTGTGAGTAAACAATGCAATTTGTCCTTCGGCAGAACCTGTGTTTTTTGCATCTTTACCATGCTTTTTAAAGATTTTCTCTTTTTCCTTTTTGTCTAAATACATGCTAATATTATTGTAAATGATTTTTATGTACTTGATTACGATTTTCGTATTCAAGCGGCAAAGATAGTAAAAATTAGGAACTTACAATTTTTTTTATCTGGTTTTTGGGCAACAAAACAGAATATATATTGTTATCTAATCTTAAATGAATTAAACCTTTTTATTTTAAGAAAGTCTTAACATATATAAACTTAAAACTTGCAATGATGAAAAAATTAAATGTAACAAAACAAATGTTTAGTGTAGTAACAGGGTTAGCCCTTATTATTACTGGTTGTAGTGATAATGAACCTGTTGAAAACTTAGCACAAGACCTCGATTCTACCGAAGTAATGTTGTCTGCTGAAATGGATGTAGCTTTAGAAACCATGGACGATATTGCTATTGATGCTTATGAAGAACAAGAGACGAATGAAGATACTTCTGGAAGAACTACTAATGGTAATGAGTTTTTTACATTACCTGACTGTGTAACGATTACAGTAGTTGCGCAACAAAATTACCGAGAGCTAACAATAGATTTTGGAACAGAAGGTTGTGAAGTGAGAAATAATATTTTAAAAGGTAAAATTATTTTATCCTACACTAGAGACCCAGATGCTAGAGAAATTTTAATTACAAAAACACTTGAAGACTTTTATTTTAACGATAAAAGTATAGTGGGAACTAAAACAATTTTACGCAAACGTGCTAATGATAATGGCAACCCTCAATTTACCAAAACCGTTGATATTACAGTTGTTTGGCCTGATGGTGCTGAGGCTTCAAGAACAGGAACAAGGATTAGAGAATGGATAGAAGGACATGGAAGTGGCGTGTGGAGCGATAATGTTTTTGAAGTGACTGGTAATTGGGCATCGACGTTTAGAAACGGAAACACACATTCTTATGAGGTTGTTATTCCATTACGAAGAGAAGTTATATGTCGATTTTTTGTAAGCGGTTCGATAGATGTGCAACGTACAAATTTTGCAGGTGTGTTTGATTATGGCAATGGCGATTGTGATAACCAAGCGACTTTTACGTTTGAAGACGGAACAGTGCGAGATATTACACTTAGATAATTAAGTGTTAATTTAATAAAAGAGAAGCGAACCATTTTGGTTCGCTTTTCTTTTATGCTCTTAAAGGCTCATTTGTTATTAAATCTATATAAAGATTAATTTGATTTTTAAGGTCTTTTCTATGTGATATAAAATCTAAAAACCCATGTTCTTGTAAAAACTCGGCAGTTTGAAAACCTTCGGGTAATTCTTTTCCTGTGGTGTCTCTAACCACACGTGGTCCTGCAAAACCAATTAAGGCTCCAGGTTCGCTAATATTAATATCTCCTAACATAGCAAAAGAAGCAGTTGTGCCACCAGTTGTAGGGTCTGTACATAAAGAGATGTATGGTATTTTAGCATCTGCCAGTTGTGCTAATTTGGCTGAGGTTTTTGCTAATTGCATTAAAGATAAAGCGGCTTCCATCATTCGGGCACCTCCAGATTTAGAAATAATCATGAATGGAGTTTTATTTTTTAAAGCATAATCTGCGGCACGAGCAATTTTTTCACCAACAACACTTCCCATAGAGCCTCCAATAAAACTAAAATCCATACAAGCAATAACGATATCTTTTCCTTTGGATTTCCCAACAGCTGTTCTTACGGCATCTTTAAGACTTGTTTTTTCTTTAGCAGCTTTTAAACGGTCTGTGTATTTTTTGTTATCTACAAATTTTAAAGGGTCTTTAGACTCTAAATTCTCATCTAATTCTTTAAAGTTATTATCGTCAAAAAGGATTTCAAAATATTCTTTACTGCCAATTCTAACATGATAACCATCTTCAGGGCTTACATAATAGTTTTTTTCTAATTCTTTGGTATCTATTACTTTTCCGGTAGGAGATTTGTACCATAACCCTTTAGGAGTATCTTTTTTTGCTTCTGTAGGAGTTTGTATTCCTTTATCCTTGCGTTTAAACCAAGCCATTTTACTCATCTAATTTTATTAGTTAGTTAGAACGCAAAATTACATAAATTTTATAATGTATTTACATTATTTAAATCTTCAAATGCTTTCTTTAAGCGTTCAACAAAGCTATTTTCAGCTTCGCGGAGCCATTTTCTTGGGTCGTAGAATTTTTTGTTTGGAACATCATCACCATCAGGGTTTCCAATTTGCGATTGTAAATAAACTTGGTTAGTTTTAAAATAATCACGAATACCACACATAAAAGCGTATTGCATATCTGTGTCAATATTCATTTTTATAACGCCATAGCCAATGGCTTCTCTAATTTCTTCAAGGGTAGAGCCAGAGCCACCATGAAACACAAAATCGATATGATTTGGGCCAACATTATATTTTTTTGAAATATACTCTTGTGAGTTCTTCAAAATTTTAGGTGTTAGCTTTACGTTTCCTGGTTTGTAAACACCATGTACATTTCCAAAGGCTGCTGCAATGGTAAATTGATTACTGACCTTACTTAACTCTTCATAAGCATAGGCAACTTCCTCTGGTTGAGTATATAGTTTTGAGTCGTCAACATCTGTATTATCGACACCATCTTCTTCGCCTCCTGTAATACCCAGTTCAATTTCTAATGTCATTCCCATTTTACTCATACGTTGCAAATATTGTTTACATATTTCTATGTTTTCTTCAATGGGTTCTTCCGATAAATCAATCATGTGCGAACTATATAGAGGTTTGCCAGTTTGTTTAAAATGTGCTTCACTTGCGTCTAAAAGACCATCAATCCAAGGCAATAGTTTTTTTGCGCAATGATCGGTGTGTAAAATAACTGGAACACCGTACTCTTTAGCCAATAAATGTACATGTTTTGCACCAGCAACGGAACCAGCAATAGCTGCTCTTTGGTTCTCGTTAGATAACCCTTTTCCTGCGTTAAAATGTGCGCCTCCATTAGAGAATTGTATAATTACAGGTGCATTTAAATCTCTTGCTGTTTCTAAAACACCATTTATGCTATTTGAGCCAATAACATTTACGGCTGGTAATGCAAACCCCTTTTCTTTAGCAAGGTTAAAAATGTCTTGAACCTCTTTGCCTGTTGCTACTCCGGCTTTAATGTTATGTCCCATTTCGTGATGTTTTTGTAGATAATTTTTAAAATACAAAACTACACAAATTTTACTCAAAATTGGTTGGTGAAGGGTGTCAAAAAGTTAAAAAAAACACGCAATCGTTATAGGTATTAAATGGAGAATTATGCTAAAAAGGATAGTTTATTCCTATATTATATACAGCGTTTCCAAAATTTGAGTCATTAAACCAGCGGTTGGCTGTTTTGTACGATGGGTCATACGTTTTAAACCCTATGTCGCCTCTAAACACAAAAAATCCAAAATCATATCGTAATCCAAAACCTGAGCCAATGGCGATATCTTTAAGGGAGTTAAAATTTGTAAATGTAGCATTTGGGTCATCTTCACTGTCTAATACATTCCAAATATTTCCAGCATCAATAAAAAGTGCACCATTTAAATTCCCAAACAAATTAAAGCGATGCTCTAAGCTAAGAGCAATTTTCATGTTAGCTTCATTAAATTCGTTATTGCTATCGGAGCTTCCTGGCCCTAAATTGTAAGCTGTCCAAGCTCTATTGTCGTTGGCACCTCCAGCAAAAAAACTTTTAGAAAATGGAATGCTGTTAGAATTGCCATAAGGTATCGCAATGCCAAAGAAACTTCTTATGGCTATAACGTTGTTTCTTCCAATATCCCAATGCTTTATATAATCGAATTCGGTTTTAATGTATTGCGAATAAGGGACGCCAAACAACTCGTATTTGTTGTCGCTGTTTTCTTTTAACCCTAATAATTTTGATGTGGTGGTTAATAAATTACCTGCCGATTCCAATTTAAATCTAAATATGGAGAAGGTCTCATCTACTAAGCTTTCACGCCTATCTTTCACATAACTAAAATTAGTAGCAAAAATCAAGTTGTCTTCGGTAAGCCTATCTTTACGTTCTCTAATATTATTTACTGTTTTATATTCGTTTGGGTTTGTGGTTTCAAAGCCTGAATCTTGTAAGACCAAATTAATGAAATCGTCTGCTTTATTTTGAATTAAGCTTTCTAAACCATTGGTATTGATTGAAATAAAATCAGGTGGCGTGTTATAGGTATTCAATGCGATATTTTCTAAACGGTTAAATGAATTTTGATAAACACTAAAATAATTTCTAGGGTTTAAATTTCTAACATATTGTATGTTAAATAGGTCTAAATTATTTGTAACCGTTCCTGAAGGGTTCCAATTGTAATTAAAAATACCATTAACCGTTTGTTTATCTAAACCAATATTGGTTTGACTTGTAAACCCTAAACTTAATCTGGTTATGGGAGACATGTATTTAGGGATGATTTTTTCTGTATTAAAAGGGAAGAAAAATCTAGGGATTGTTAATTTTGTATTGACCCCAAGCTCATTAATATCAAAAAACTGGTCGCTATTGGAACCATCTTTAGATGCACCAATTGCTCCTAAAGCTGAAATCTCTAGGGTTTCGGCACCTCTAAAAATATTTCGGATAAGTAATGATGTATTAAAAGAAAACCCAACAGATTGAATGTTGCTCTGCGATATGTCAACATCAAACCCAAGACCATATTTTTTTCTTGGAGAGAGTTTAATATTTGCCGTTAAAGAAGAATCTTGTTCATGTACTTGGTATTCGATATTTGGATATTTAAAAACACCAAATTTAGAAAGATAACGATAAGTGCGTGCTCTATTTAAGGCGCTAAATAAATCGCCTCTATTAATAAAAATAGCTTGCAGGAGGGCTTTTGGGCGATAACGTAGCTTGCCATAACTGTAAAACCTAGCATTACCATACTTAGCGCTATCTTGAGGCTCTTCTCCATCATTTTCAAATGAAGCGTCAGTAAAAATATTTACATTTCTAATTTTAAAAGGCTTAAAAGGTACTACTGTAACCGAATCTTCATTACGAATAACACGGTTTCTAATTTTTACATCTACATCTGCTTTTTTTATACTATCGGAAGTGATAATATCAAACTCAATGTAATCTTGAGTAAAATGATACAGCCCCGAATTTCTAAATGATTCTGCTAGTCTGTCTCTTTCATTTGTAATATTGGCTTCTTTATACTGTTCTCCTTTTTTTAACAAACTATTTGCTTGGGCTTTTTGGTAAAGCGAGTCTATCAAATTAGACGAGTTTGAGCTGTAAATGGAATCTAATAAATAGGGCTTGCCAGTTTTAACATGATAATGGACTGTAGCTCGTTTATTTTCTTTTTTGTTAATAGTATAAGTTACCTCTCTGTCAAACCAACCATTAGCATCATAATAACCACCTAATCGATTTTTAGAGCGCTCGGTTTTTAAACTGTCTAAAATTACAGGAGGTTCACCAGTTTTTTTTAGCCAATTATTTAAGTTTTTTCTGGTTTCTATGTCTTTTTCCAGTTGTTTTCTAGAGAGCCTCTTAATTTTTCGTGCTAACTTTTTTGGGTTGTTATATATTTTTTCACTTAAAATCGAGTCTATATTTGGACGTGCCAAATTATAAATATGTAGCCTTAAGGGAAAGCCAAGAAGCTTGTTGTTTGCTCTTTGGTAAATAAGGTTGTTTATATTTTCTGATGATGTATTTTTGTCATTAACTGTTACAGAGGTCTTGGTAAGTAAATGCTCATCTTCACCAACTCTTTTAACGACATTGCAGGACACAATACCGCTAAAAAAAATTACCAGAAATAATATTTTTGTAAAGAAGTGTTTCAATTAAATAGAAAAAAATTAAAGTTCATAAAAAAGCAAACCCTTGGTAGCTTCAAAAATACATTATTTCCATCGAAAAAAAATAATTAGCTAAGAGGTTATTATTGTTTGTAATTAATCTGTTTCTTTATATAAATTTAAAAAACGCCAAAAATTAATATTTGTTGGAATGCTAAGTAAAAGTCAAATAAAACTTATAACAAGTTTAAAACAAAAAAAGTACCGTCAGCAACACAAGTTATTTGTTGCAGAAGGCAAAAAAATCATTCTTGAACTTTTACAGTCTAATTTGCAATTACATAAGCTATATACAACTACGTTTGGATTTGGTGTCTTAGACGATTTAGTTACACAAGTTACTGATAATGAGCTTAAAAAAATTAGTTTTTTAAAAACCCCAAATACAGCGTTGGCAGTTTTTAAAATCCCAAATGCAACACCTATTGACTTTAATAAACTAGTAGTTGCCTTAGATGATGTTAGAGATCCTGGAAATTTAGGTACCATTATACGTTTATGTGATTGGTTTGGTGTAAGGGATCTTGTATGTAGTCTAGCAACAGTAGATTGTTATAACCCAAAAGTAGTACAAGCCACTATGGGCTCTATTACTAGAGTTAATGTTAACTATGTAAATTTAAAGGAGGTTTTAGAAGCTCAAAACGATGATATTTATGGTGCATTTATTGATGGTGAAAATGTATATGAAACCAAATTATCTAGTTCTGGAATTTTGGTATTGGGAAATGAAGCCAATGGCATTGGTAATTCAATTGAAAAATTAGTGACCAAACGTATTTCCATTCCTCGTTTTGGTGAATTGCAAGCAACCGAGAGTTTAAATGTTGCTAATGCAGCAGCGATTTTATTAAGTGAGTTCAAGAGAAGGTAAAAAAGTTGGCAGTTTCAGTATTTAGTCTGGGTTATGTAGTCTAATTTATAGCTAAATACTTTAAACTGTGACTGCAGCTAAAACCTAAATTTACTAACTTACTGAAACGTAAAGTTAATAAACAACCCTCTGGTCTTCATTGTTTTTATATTACTTGTCCAAGGGCTATTTGGGTCTGTGTCTCTAACTAATTCATCATTTAAACCAAAAAGACCTCTAACAGAAGGCGTAAACTTAAACCAAGGTAAATAAATATCGATTCCTGCACCTAGTTCGTAAAAAAATACGCCATTTTTTGTTCTAAATTGTCCATTGCTATTATCATCAGGGTTGCTTTCGTTGCTAGAAAGGTTAATAGCAGTAGAAAAGCCACCAACAACAAACGGTTTAATATTATTAACTCGTTTTGTAGATAGTTTTATTAATAAAGGAACATGGATATATGTAGAATTTACTTCCCTTAGCAGGTCCGAATCATTATAAGATACACCATTAAAATAACTACTATGGTAGTTTAATTCGCGTTTGGTGATAAATAAACCAGGTTCCAAGCGAACATCTATATAATCGTTTACTCGCATGTTACCAACCAATCCTACACTAAAACCAACCGATTTCAAAATTTGTATATCTGGTAAGTCTTCGTAATAATCGAAATTAAAATCATAGCTATTAAATCCTAAAAAATAACCATACGACCATTTGGGCTTATCCATGTTTTGGTTATTTTGGATTTTGTTTTTACTAAAAAGTTGCGCCGAAGCTGTTTGTGTAATTATTAGTAATGATAAAACTAAAAATAGGTTCTTCATAGTTACTGCTTAGTTGCTTTATAGATGGTAGCCACACCAAATGTTTGTGGCAATGCTTCCGCATTAATAAACCCAATTTTACGTAAAATATTGTTTAACGCTTCTCCATAAGGAAAAACTGAAGCCGATTCGCTTAAATATGAGTAAGCTACTTTATCTTTGGAAAATAGCTTGCCAATTAATGGCATAATTCGTTTTGTATATATATTATATCCTTGTTTGAAAGGAAATTTAATAGGGACCGATGTTTCTAAAATCACAAAAATCCCTTGAGGCTTTAAAACACGTAAAATTTCAGTTAAACCTTTTTCTAGGTTTTCAAAATTTCTTACGCCAAAAGCAACGGTTATGGCGTCAAAAGTTTTATCCTCGAAAGGTAAATTCTCGGAATCGCCCAATACCATTTCAATAGTATTATTTAGGTGTTTGTTGGTAATTTTTTGTCTGCCAACTTCCAACATACCATCGCTAATATCCAATCCTATAATTTTAGAAGCATTGGTTTTGGATAAGTTTATTGCCAAATCTCCAGTTCCAGTAGCAATGTCAAGTATTATGTTAGGTTGTTCTTTTGCAACTATAGCCACCACTTTTTTACGCCATTTCACATCTATGCCAAAAGAAATCACACGGTTTAAGCCATCATATTCTTTAGAGATGGTGTCAAACATTTTTGTAACCTGCTCTTTTTTACTCAAGTCGCTATTTTTGTAAGGCTTTACTTTTTTAGCCATAAATATGTTAAAAATTTTGTTGCTTAGTTATATTTAGTGCAAAGAAATGCAATTCGCATACAAATCCCTAAAAATAAATTATATTTGCACATCTTTATATTTAATAATACCAGATGAAGATTATTATTGCTGGAGCAGGTGAAGTGGGATTTCATTTAGCAAAACTTTTATCTTACGAATCACAAGAAATTACATTAATAGACTCAAAAAAGGATAGCCTTATTTATGCTGATACGCATTTAGATATTAAGGTTGTTAAAGGCGATGCTACCTCAATCGCTATTTTAAATGAGTGTAGAGTTGACAATGCCGATTTGTTTATTGCAGTAACATCCTCTGAGACTACAAACATCACAGCAAGTGTTTTAGCAAAGCAATTAGGAGCCAAAAAAACCATATCCAGAATTTCCAATACAGAGTTTATAGATTTAAAAGATGAAGTTGGTTTTACAAAATTTGGAATAGATGAGTTGATTTCACCAGAATCGTTGGCAGCCTCTGAGATCGAGCTGCTTTTAAACCAATCTGTTTTTAGTGATACTTATGAATTTGAGGATGGTGCTTTAACAATGCTTGGACTTAATCTTTCAAGAACTGCAAAAATTGTAGGTAAATCTGTAAAAGATGCAGCAAAATTGATACCTGAGGTACATTTTATGCCTATAGCCATTCAGCGTTTTGGATCACACTTAACTATTATTCCAAGAGGTGATACGCTCCTAAAAGAAGGGGATCATGTAGTGTTTATGACCTCGAAAGGAGGCGATGAGGAGATATGCAAGCTTACAGGCAAATTCAAGACCGAAATCAAGAATGTGATGATTCTTGGAGGAGGTAAAATTGGATCGAAAACAGCAAGAGATTTAACCGATAATAAGTTCAATATAAAATTAATTGAAAAAGATAGAGATATAGCCATGGATCTTGCTGATGAACTCCCAAACACCCTAGTTATTAATGGTGATGGGAGAAATGTAGAGCTTTTGGATGAAGAAAATATTGAAGATATGGATGCCTTTATTTCGGTTACTGGAAATTCCGAAACAAATATTATGTCATGTCTTGTAGCAAACTCTAGAGGTGTTAAAAAAACCATAGCTCTAGTTGAAAACATGGATTATTTCGAACTATCTCATTCCATTGGTATAGATACACTTATAAATAAAAAACTCCTGGCAGCAAACAATATATTTAGATATATACGCAAAGGAGAGGTTGTAGCCATGACCAAGCTCAATAATATGGACGCTGAGTTGCTAGAATTTATTGTAAAACCAGAATCAAAAATTTGCGATAAGTTTATAAAAAATATTAAGTTTCCACGTTCTGCAATCATTGGAGGCGTGATTAGAGATGAAGAAGGTATCATTGCTTTAGGGGATTTTAAAGTAGAAGCTGAAGATAGAGTAGTAGTGTGTTGCTTGCCTCAATCAATTAAAAAAGTTGAAAACTTTTTCTATTAGTGGATGAGATAAGCATCGCTAAATTATTTTGATATTGAACTTATCATTAACTATGCAAATTACATCTGGCCATATAAAAAAAATAGGAATTTACAGATGAAACTCAACTATAAAATAATTTTTCATTTTCTTGGATTACTACTATTATTTAATGGTGGTTTTATGTTACTCGCTGCCATAATGAGCTATACTTATAATGATGGTGCTACTCTTAGTATTTCACTATCTGGAATTATCGTTATGGCTATTGGTGTTTTTACCATGTTAATAACCAAGAAGCATGACAAGGAAATGAACAAAAGGGAAGGCTATATTGTGGTGACCTTTGGTTGGGTAGTCATGGCACTTTCAGGCACATTACCTTATGTTCTTACCGATTCTATTCCAAGTTTTACCAATGCTTTTTTTGAAACCATTTCTGGCTACACAACAACTGGGTCAACCATTTTAAATGATATAGAGTCTTTGCCCAAAGGCATCTTATTTTGGAGGAGTTTAACGCATTGGATTGGTGGTATGGGAATTATTGTACTGGCTATAGCTATTTTACCACTATTAGGAATTGGTGGTATGCAGTTATTTGCGGCAGAAGCTCCAGGGCCAAATGCCGATAAATTGCACCCAAGAATTACAGATACAGCAAAACGTTTATGGTTAATTTATTTTGGCTATACAGCAGCCGAAACCATTTTGCTACAAGTTGCTGGCATGTCGTTTTTTGATGCTATTAACCACTCTATGAGTACTTTGTCTACTGGTGGGTTTTCTACCAAGAATGCTAGTTTAGCGTATTGGAACGGACAACCAATTATTCAATACATTGTTATTTTATTTATGTTCTTGGCAGGTACCAATTTTGTGCTTAGCTATTTTGCGTTTAAAGGGCGTGTGCAAAAAATTATTCAAGATGAAGAGTTTAAATTGTATTTTAAATTCATTGTGATTTTTACCATTATAGCATCTCTAATTATTTATTTTAAAGCAGATGTCACAGCCTCTGCCATATCACATCCAATGGTTTTGGGCGAAGCAGAAAGCGCTATAAGACATGCATTATTTCAAGTGTTGGCAATTATTACCACCACAGGTTTTGTTACGGCCGATTTTACCTTATGGACACCTTTTTTAACAGTATTCTTTTTTGGGTTGATGTTTTTGGGTGGCTCTGCAGGAAGTACAGCTGGAGGTGTAAAAGTTGTGAGACATTTATTAATGATTCGAAACGGATTTATGGAGTTTAAACGCACATTGCATCCTAATGCTATTTTGCCAGTACGTTATAATAAAAAGTCTATTAACGAGAAAATTATATTTAATATCCTAGCGTTTTTCATCCTTTATATGTTATCGTTTATAGTTGGCGCATTAGTATTTTCTATGTTGGGATTGGACTTTACATCGGCTATTGGTGTTGCTGCTTCAAGCTTAGGAAATGTTGGGCCTGCTTTTGGGGATTTTGGACCTGTAAATAACTTTTACGACATGCCAGCAATTGGTAAATGGTGGGCTTCTTTTTTAATGCTTATTGGACGTTTGGAATTGTTTACGGTACTCATTTTACTAACGCCTTTTTTCTGGAGGAATAGATAAAAAAGTATCAATTTTTCTTTTTTTAAATCACGAATTCTTCAACAATTATAATATTCCTCATGATTTCATCAATTAATTTTTAATGGTTTCTCATTACATCACTTGTAACATTTTTATTTATTAACCGTCTTATATGTATAAATCAATCAAAAAATTTAATCATGGAAATAGTATTGTCACACCAAGAATTTGAACCATTACCCAAACGAAAACACACGCCTTTTGTTTTTAAAAATGAGGGCTTATTAACATCGAATTATAAACAAGAAACCCGTAACAACTTCTTTCAATCCAATCCAAAATCTGTATTTGGGGCAAAGCAACATATAAAGAGTTTTCAATATCAATATACTTCTGGTATTGATACAATTTTAAAACTGTCAGTTTTTGCCATTGCGTTATTAGTCGCTTTTAATTAACAACACTCTCCAATCTATATGTAATTTAGTAACCTTTGGCAGAGTTGTGCTAAATAAAATGTGGCTCTTACTTAATGAATGTTCTTTTAAAATTTAACTAACTGCCTCCTTAATGCGTTTTATGGCTTCAATTAATTCATCTTGTGATGCTGCATAAGAAATTCTAATAGTATTGGCGTTACCAAAGGCTTCACCTGTTACAGTTGCAACTAAAGCTTCTTCTAGTAAATACAAAGAAAAATCGGTAGCATTGTTAATGGTTTTGCCTCGTAATGTTTTTCCGAAATAACTTGAAATATCTGGCAATACGTAAAAAGCGCCTTCGGGAGTGTTGGTTTTAAAACCTTCAATATCCTTTAGAAGATTTAGTACTAAATCACGACGTACCTTAAATTCATCTA
>Ga0316209_1000494_pt1 | contig 68119 bp, 65 predicted proteins | sample 6monopyrite_MG_FD_204945 | JGI IMG/M metagenome (GOLD analysis project Ga0316209, IMG submission 204945) | Microbial mat bacterial communities from mineral coupon in-situ incubated in ocean water Damariscotta River, Maine, United States -... | ecosystem: Environmental > Aquatic > Marine >... | reverse complement strand
AGGAACCCGCCTGCACCGCCGCCATGACCGATGCCACCTGGCCCGCCCGGATGCAGCGGCTGACCTCCGGCCCGCTGGTCGATCAGGCGGGCGCGGTCGGGTCGGATCTGTGGCTGGATGGCGGCCACAACCCCGCCGCCGCCGCGGCAATCGTCGAATCGCTGTCGCGCCTGCCAGCGCGGCCCACGCATCTGATCTGCGGCATGCTCAACACCAAGGATGTGCGCGGCTTCATGGCACCGCTGGCGGGCGTGGCCCAGAGCCTTCATGCCGTGTCCATCCCCGGTCAGGCCGCGACGCTTACCGCCGAGGATACCGTCGCCCAGGCCCGCGCCGCCGGGTTGCGGGCAGAAACGGCACCGGATGTCGACTCCGCGCTTGCCGCCATTCTCGCCGACCAACCCGGCGCGCGCGTGCTGATCTGCGGCTCGCTCTATCTGGCCGGGGTCATCCTGCAACAAAACGGCTGACCCGCGCGCCCGGTATCCCGCATCCGTAGGGTGGGTTTTCAACCCACCCTCCGCCGCCTCCCGCCGCACAAACATCGCCTGTTTTCCGGCCATATGTGCGCCTATCGCGTATGTACAGGGTATGTACAGGTTGTGCACAGAGTGTGACACCCCGGATCGGGCGGCGTTTTAATACCCGGTCATCTCGAGATAGCCGCGCCCGGCATCTGTTCCGGTAAAGGAAATCGGCCCCTCCCAATAGGGGATGCTCAGATCCATCCAGGCCTGCGGATTGAGCGGCTCGGTCACGATATCCACCCCCCGTTCCGGCATTTCAAACCGCCACGAAACCGGCACCTCGCGCCCCGCGACCTCGGCCCAGTCCAGAGGCGTCAAACGGATCGCGCCATCGCCATAGGCGGTGGTGCCGCCATCCGGCTCGATCCATGTGGCAGAGGTAAAAACAGTGTCTAAACCGCGCAAACCGAACCCCATCAGCCGCGCGCCATCCTCGAACTTCAGCGAAAACCAGTCCCATCCCGTCTGCTCTGCCGACAAGGGCTGCGACGACCATTCCCGGTCCAGCCAGCCATCGCCGGTCACCTCAACCGGGCCCTCGGGCAGGTTCAGCGTTCCGGTGACGCGGTAGAAGGGCTGCGAATAATACATGCTCGCCTGCCCCTCGGGCGATTTCACCGAATAGCCGCCATCGCCGTGAAAAATGATCGGCCCGTCGGCGGCCAGATCCAGATCATAGGAAAAATCATCGCCGCGCGCGGTCAGGGAAAGCGTTTGCAGATCAATCCCTTGGCCCGCCATTTCCCAATCGTCGATATAGGCCCTGAACGGATCCGCAATGACCCCCGCCTGCCCGATGCCACCCCGTGCATAGCGTTCGGCGCTGAACTGGGTCTCGGCGGTGGTCAGCCCGGCATGGCCCAGCCAGACCTGCGCGCTGTCCCAACCCGACGCCTCCTCGGGCCTGAGTGCTGAGCGAAACAGCGTCCATTGCACGCCGAACTCGCGCCCGTCCTCGGCCTCCAGCGTTGCGGTCAGATACCACCATTCGATGCGGAAATCGGGATGCGGGCCGTAGTCGCGGGGAAAGGTGATCTGGTAGTCGGGGTCAGGATCTGAAAACCCGGTCGCATCGGTGCCCAGCCCCGCAAACCCCTGTGCGAGAGCCTGATTTGCCCAGAAGATGGCCAGCAGAAGCACTCTAACGTTCATTGGAAAACACCTTGAGCAATTGAGTGGGCGGCATCCGCAGAAGCCTGAGCGCCGGAAGCGCCGCCGCAATGGTGGAGGAGAGCATGGCATATCCCAAAAGCCGCAGATAATCGCCGGGAAAGATAACCATCGGCAAGCGCCAGCCAAAGGCCTCGACATTCACGATCGTCAGCAAAACCCAGGCAAGCGCCAACCCCACGGGCAGCGCGATAACCCAGGTGACGGCAACGATGCCAAGCGTCCTGATCAGCTCGGCCCGCGCCAAGGTGGCACGGGTCTGGCCAATCGCCCAAAGCGGCGCGACTTGCGGCAGGCGCATATTGGCCAACGTCAGAAGGCTTGCAAACAAGGCGAACCCGGCCACGGCGAGGGTCAGGATATTGAGCGCGCCGGTCACGCGAAAGGTCTGTTCAAACACCCGCAGCGCCACCTGTTTCTGACTGGCCTGATCGCGGATATTGGCCTGCGGCAGGTCGAAGCGTTGCAGCACCGCGCGGCGCAGATCGCTGGCGTCGACTTCACCGGTGCGCACCGCAGTGCGGCGTTGGTCGATCTCGGTGAAATTGTCGCGCAAGACCCGCAATGCCACCATGGCCTGACCATTCGGGTTGCCATAGTCCGAATAGATCGCGCCAATCGGCAATGTCAGACCCGGGCGCAGGGTAACGCTGTCGCCCAAAGACAGATCGGACCGGCGCGCCATCTGTTCGTTGATCATCGCCAAGCTGCCATCAGCCAAGCCGTCCCAGGCATTGGAAATAGTCTCTAACAAAGGCCAATTGTCCCTGTATGTGGCGTCATCGAGGATGCCGAACACGGTGGCGGGCAGCCCGTCGATCCGGGTCTCGGCATGGGCAATGGGCAGGACTGCTGAAACCTGCGGCGCAAGGTAGGCGCGGATTTGCGCGGCCTCGTCCTCGGACCGCGCGGTGACGTAAAGCTCGGAGACCAGACGCTGTTCGAGCCAGCCGGTAAAGGTCAACCGGAACGACCCCACCATGGTAGAGACACCGATATTGGCCGCCAGCGCCAGCAACAACGCCATCAGGGCAAGCGACAGGCCCGGCAGCAATTGCCGCGTATCGGCCAGAACCCATTCGCCAAAGGCACCGCGCGCCCGGCCCTGGGCCAGTCCAAGCGCCAGTATCACGATCCCCGGCAACAAAAGCGCCGCACCGATCAGCAGGGCCCCAAGGCTGAGGAACCCGGCCGTCAGCGACCCGCCATAGACCGCCAGCCCCGCGCTGGCCGCCAGCAGAGCCAGGCCTGCGCCCGCCTGCCGAAGCATGGCCCGCGCCGATCCCAGTGCCCAGGCGCGGGGCTGTGCCGGGGCCAAGAGCGGCATATTCATCAGCCTCCAGAATGACTGCGCCGAGGAGACCCACGCGCCAAGCACCGCGATCACGAGGCCCATGATGGCCCAGAGCGGACGAAACGACAGCGCGCCGCTGATTTCCGCGCCATAAAGGCTGCGCAGGGTGCCGGCGACATCGGGCAACAGCAGGGCCGCGATGATATATCCCAACACCACGCCCGCGCCGCCAGACAACAGCGCGATCGCCGTGACCTCGACGGCCAGCGCCGCAAAAAGCCGCCGCAACGGCACCCCGATGGCGCGAAGCGTGCGAAAGACCGGGCGGCGCTGTTCAAAGGCCAACCCGATCGAGGCATGCACGATGAAAAGACCCACGGCGAAGGACAGAAAGCCGAAGGCGCTGAGATTGAGGTGCAAACTGTCGGTCAGGCGCGACAGGTCATCGCGCGCACGCGGGGCCTCACGCCGCAATCGGGTCGTGGTGGCAAGCGGCGGCAGGCCCGCGGGCTGATCCTCTGCGATGGTCAGAAAGGACAGGGTGTCCCGGTTCAGCAGCCGCGCGGCGGTGGCGATATCGGTCAGCATCAGGCCGGGGGCCAGGGCGCTGTTTTCCACGATGGCGGGAAAGCCCGCGGGCAGGGGCGGCAGGGCCGTGTCGGTGGCCACCATGATCATGCCCGGCGGTGCGAGGAAATCGGTGAATTCCGTCTCGGGTCCGAAGGCTCCTTGCGGCAGGGACTGGACGGGCGCGGTCAGCGGATCGACCCCGATCACGCGCCAGGTCTCATCGCCCAATGCCAATGTGCCCTCCATCACCGGCGACACCAGCCACCCGGCCCGGCGCAGCAAAACATAGTCTGCAACAGGGATTTCGGCCCCGTCGGGATGCACCAGCCGGGCCAGTTGATTGGCCCCGAGCGTGGCTGCCGCCCGGGCATAGCTTTGCCTGGCCTCTTCATTGATCGCCTGCACACCCGACCAAAGCGCGGTGGCCAGAGCCAGGCCCAAAACCAGCGTCGCCAATTGCCCGGGGTGGCGGCGCCAATGCGAGAGAAACGTCTCTAACACTGGCATATCAGAGCCGTTCCAGTTGACCGTGGCGCAGATGCATGCGCCGGGCAAACCCGGCGGCCAGGCGCTGTGAATGGGTGGCCATCACCAATGCGGCACCCGAGGCGGTGACCAGATCATGCATCAGCGCCATCACCGCATCGCCGGTCTGTTCATCTAGGTTTCCGGTCGGCTCATCGGCCAGCACAAGGCGCGGGCGCGCGGCCAGCGTTCGCCCGATTGCCACGCGCTGTTGTTGCCCGCCCGACAATTGTTCGGGATAGCGGTCCTCAAGCCCCGAGAGGCCAAGCCGATCCGTCAGCTGCGCAACATGGGTCTCGTCGTGATTGCCCGCCAGCCGGGCCTGCAGCGCCAGATTCTGCGCCACGGTCAATGACGGCACAAGGTTGAACTGCTGAAACACCAGACCGATCCGGCTGCGCCTGATGACAGCACGCCCGGTATCCGCCATGGCCAGTATGTCCCGCCCCTCAAAGAGGATCTGTCCGCTATCGGCATCATCCAGCCCGGCCATCAGATGCAGGAGCGTGCTCTTGCCCGACCCGCTTTCCCCCGTCAGCGCCAATGTGTCGCCCGATGCCACCGATAGCGATATATCGCGCAGAACCGGCACGGGCCCGTCCGCGGTGTCAAAGCTCTTGCTGAGGGTCAGGATGTCTAGCACGGGGATCTGAGGCTCACTGTCAGGGCGATCGGCGTCGGGGTCGAGTTGACCGCGACCAGCACCCGAGCGCAAGCCCACCAGAGCGGCAAAACCGCCCCTGGCCGCCAGCCTGCCTATTCCGTGGCCCAGTCCGCGCTCTGCATTTCGCGCAGGCGTGAGGCCGTGCGTTCGAACTCGAAACTGCCGGATCCCTCGGAATAGAGCCTTTCGGGCGTGTCTTCGGCCGAAATGATCACCCGCGTTTCTGCCTCGTAAAGCGCGTCGATCAGGGTCACAAAGCGTTTGGCCTCGTTGAATTTGGAGCTGTCGAGCCGCGGCACGTTTTCCAGCACCAGAAGTTTCACCGCCCCCGCCAATGCCAGGTAATCAGCAGGCCCGAGCGGGCGGCCGCAGAGATCCCAGAAATCGACGCGGGTCATCCCGGCCCAGTAATTCGGCAGATGCACCTCGCGCCCCTTCACCTCCAGCACCAGCTCTTCGCTTTTGCCGCCGGTCAGATCCTGCCAGACCTCGTCAATCGCGATGCGCGCGGCCGCATTGGCGGGCGAGAAATAGGTCTGCGCACCGGCTAGCCGATCCTGCCGGTAATCGGTCAGGGCGGCGATTTCATGCACGTTGAGTTTGTCGTTCAAGAGCGCGATGAAGGGCAGGAACAATTGCCGGTTCAGCCCGTCCTTGTAGAGATCATCGGGCGGGCGGTTCGAGGTGGCAACGATGACCACGCCGGCCTGCAACAGCATCTCGAACAGGCGGCCCACGATCATCGCATCGGTGATGTCGGTGATCTGCATCTCGTCGAAACACAAGAGCCGCAGGTCTTTCGCCACCGCATCGGCGACAGGTTTCAGGGCATCGTCGACGCCGGTTTTGCGCGCCTCATGCAGGCCGGTCTGGATCTCCTGCATGAAGGCATGGAAATGCACCCGGCGTTTTTGGGCGATGCCGGCATGGGCAAAAAAGAGATCCATCAGCATGGATTTGCCGCGCCCGACGCCACCCCAGAGATAGACGCCGCGCGCGCCCTCGGGGATTACCGGTTTGAAGAAACGTCCGAGCAGCCCTTTGCCAGATTGGGCGGGGCGGTCCTCCAGTTCCTCGCGCAACTCCTCCAACACCAGCAGCACTTCGCGCTGACCGGGATCGGGGCGCAACAGGCCCTCGGCCACGCGGGTGTCATAAATCGCCTGAAGATGCTGTCCCATGAAGGGGTTGGTAACGCGACCCCGCGCCCGGTGCCACAAGAATTCTGATCTGACGCGCCATGATATCTGATTTGACAGCGCCCGTGCGCGTGGCCGAATGTCGGCGGGCAGATCCCCCCGGGAGCGTTTCATGCAACCCAAGCCCAAGCTGCTGACCCCCGTCCTGATTGGCGGCAGCATCATCCTCATGCTCAGCTTTGCCATCCGGTCGAGCTTTGGCATCTTCCAGATCCCGATCGCCGAGGATTTCGGCTGGCTGCGGGCCGAATTCAGCATGGCCATCGCCATTCAGAACCTCGCCTGGGGCATCGGGCAGCCGATCTTCGGAATGATCGCAGAGCGGTTTGGTGATCGAAAGGCGATTATCCTCGGGGCGATCCTCTATGCGGGCGGGCTGGTGTTTTCGGCGATGTCCGTCACGCCCGGCGCGCTGCAGTTTTATGAGGTGCTGGTCGGGTTCGGCATCGCGGGCACCGGCTTTGGCGTCATTCTGGCCATTGTCGGGCGGGCAGCATCGCCCGAGCGTCGGTCGATCTCGCTCGGGATCGTGACCGCGATGGGATCGGCCGGGCAGATCATCGGCCCGCCCTTTGCCGAGGCGCTCTTGTCCATCCTGTCATGGCAGGCCGTGTTCCTGATTTTTGCGGGCGTGATCATGGTCGGCCTTCTGGCGCTGCCGCTTTTGCGGTCCCCGCCGATGATGGACAAGGCCGAACTGGACAGCACCATGCGCGAGATCCTGGGCAAGGCGTTTCGCGATCCGTCCTTCATGCTGATCTTTGTCGGGTTTTTCTCCTGCGGGTATCAGCTTGGGTTTGTCACCGCGCATTTCCCGGCCTTTGTGACCGAGCTGACCGGGCAAATCGCGCCGGGAGGCGTTTTGGCAAATGTCGGGGTCACAACATCATCGGCGCTCGGCGCGCTGGCGATTTCGCTGATCGGTCTGGCCAATATGGCGGGCACGATCATGGCGGGGATATTGGGCGGGCGCTATACGCGCAAATACCTGCTGGTCGCGATCTATACCGGGCGCACAATCGCGGCGGCGACCTTCATCTTGCTGCCGATCACCCCGCTCAGCGTGATCGTCTTTTCCATCGTGTTCGGGTCTTTGTGGCTGGCGACGGTGCCGCTGACCTCGGGGCTGGTCGGCTATATCTACGGCATGCGCTATATGGGCACGCTTTATGGCTTCGTCTTTCTCAGCCATCAATTGGGCAGTTTTCTGGGCGTCTGGCTGGGTGGCTGGATGTATGACCTTTACGGCAATTACACACTGGTCTGGTGGATCGGGGTCGGGGTCGGTGCCTTTTCCGCCATCGTTCACCTGCCGATAAGGGAGGTTCCGATCCGGGTGCGGGCGGCCACCTAGAGATTATCCTCGATTGCCTCGGCCACGCTGGCGGGATGGGTAAAGGCAAGCCCGTGATCGGCCCCGGCCAGTTCGATCTGCATCGCCTTGCGGTTGGCCTGGGTCAAACGGCCCATGCTGGAGATGGGGATGGTCGCATCATCGCTGCCCCAGATGGCCAGAACCGGCAAACCGGCGGCAGCGATGGCGCGGTGCAGCTCTGTCTGATCATCCGCAAGGATGCCGCGCGCCGAGGACAGCATCGCCGCCAATGTACCCGATTTTTCGGCCTCTGCGCACATCCGGGTGACGATGCCTTGCGCCGTCGGGTCCGCATAGCGCGCATCGGCAAAGGCCGCACGGAACATGCGCGCGCCGAAAATCTCCTGTAGCCAATCACCGAGAACCGGCCGATTGCAGATAAACCGCGCAGCCGGGCTGACCTCATAGTCAAACCCCGCCGAAGCCAGCAGGATCAGCGCCAGAACACGATCGGGGCTGCGGGCGGCATAGGCCGAGGCGATCGCGCCGCCCATGGAATAGCCCATCAGGGTAAACCGGCCGGTGACGCCTTCGGCCTGCAGCAACTGATCCAGATGACGTAGGAAAAATGCGGCGTTCTGGCGGCCCATGACCCGGTCGGAATGGCCACGCCCGTAATGGTCATAGGTGATGACGCGATAGCCAAGTTCGGTGAGGTAAGGGATGAGAGGCTCCCACACATAGGACGGCGTGGACAACCCGTGAATGCAGACCAGCACGGGGCCATCTTCAGGCCCGTAGCGGGTAACATGGGTTGTGCCCATGGTTAGTGGAACCAGATCGCCGGTGACCTGATCGCGAAACTCGGTGACGCCGGGGCGGCGGAAGCGCACCAGCAGATAGATGCCACCCAGGGCGATGATCAGAAAAATCAGCAGGATGACGGCACCGGTCATGAACGGGCCTCCTAATCGGGTAACAAACCGTCCTCAATAAGCCGCGCGGCCCAGTTATCCGGCCCGTCAAACAGATGGGTGCTCCAGCCGCGCGCCCTGGCTGCCGCGATATTGTCTGCTCGGTCATCGGTAAATAACAGATTTTCCGGCGCAATGCCGCTGGTTTCCTCGACATGGGCGAAAATCGCCGGGTCGGGTTTGGCCATGCGCAGGTGGCCCGAGATATAGGGCCGGTCGAAGTTGTGCAGGAAATCATACTGCGTCTGCGCATAAGCAAAGCTTTCGACGCCGAAATTCGACAGGGCAAAAACCGGCACGCCGCGCGATTGCAGCCTCTCCATCAGGATCACCGAATGGACGATGACGGGTTGTGCCAGTTCGATCCAGCGGTCGTGCCACATCCTGATTTCATCGCGGAACGCCGGATAGGCCTCGGCCGTTTCATAGATCACGTCGCGGAACGGCTCACCCAGGTCGACCCGGTCGTTCATGGCGTGCAGATCGATAGCGGCGAACATCTCCCGCCGCCGGGCCTCACCGATCTCGCGGTCATAGAATCGCTCGGGCTGCCACTCGATCAGGACATTGCCGATATCGAGGACCACCGCCGCGATGCTCACTCGGACGCTCCGTAGAGTGCCTCGGCATGAAACGAGATGTGATCCTCGATAAAACTGGAGATGAAGAAATAGGAGTGATCATAGCCCGGTTGCAGGCGCAGGGTGGCATGCTGTCGGCGTTCGGCGATGGCCTGGGCCAGCGCTTCGGTCTTCAGCAGGTCGCCAAACTGATCGGCGGTGCCCGTGTCGATCAGGACCGGGCCGGGAAAGCCGGCCTCGCGCATCAGATGGGTCGCGTCATGGGCGGCCCAATCGGCCTCGTTCTCGCCCAGATAGGCGGTGAATTGTTTGCGGCCCCAATCGCTGTCGGTCGGGTTGCAGATGGGGGCAAAGGCGGAGACGCTGGCAAAACGGTCGGGCAGGGTCATGGCAATGGTCAGCGCGCCATGGCCGCCCATGGAATGGCCGGTGATGCCCTGGCGCGCCGGATCCAGCGCGAAGCGGTTAAAGATCTGTTCCGGCAGATCCTCGGTGATGTAATCCCACATCTGGAAATGCTGGGCCCAGGGGTCTTGCGTGGCGTTCACATAGAATCCGGCCCCCTGGCCCAGATCAAAAGCCGCGTCATCGGGCACTCCGGCCCCGCGCGGCGAGGTGTCGGGAAAGACCAGCGCGATGCCCTGTTCGGCGGCCCATAGCTGTGCCCCCGCCTTGACCATCGCGTTTTCATGGGTGCAGGTCAGGCCCGACAGGAACCACAGGACCGGCACCGCCATATCGGCGGCTTCCTCGGGCAGAAAGAGGCCGAAGGTCATGTCGGTCGCCGTGGCGATAGACGCGTGGCGATAGACGCCCTGGGTGCCGCCAAAGCAGCGGTTTTCGGAAAGGGTTTCCATGGTCGATCTCTCCCGTCTCGGTCACTATCAGGCCTATCGCGCGGGGCCGGATGCGGCAAGGCTTCACAACAGCGGCGTAACCCAGGCGATCACCAGCGAAACCGTCGCGATGGAAACCGCCGTCGAAATCAGGATCGAGGCCGATACCCGCTGCGGGGCGACGCCGTAATGCTGCGCCAGGATATAAACATTGCCCGCCACCGGCAGCGACGCCGCCGCGATCATGACGGCGGCATCGAACCGGGCCACCGGGATCAGCACCAGCGCCGCCAGGGCCACCGCCGCCGGGTGCAGCACCAGTTTGCAGAAACTCAGCCAGGCCGCGACCGACATCCGCTCGGTCGATTTCGTGGCCAGCGAGGCACCGATGGCAAAGAGCGCGCCGGGCGTGGCAGCAGCGCCCAGAATGGTCAGGAATTCATTGGCGACGTCGGGAATGGGCACCGACAGGCTGGAAGAAATCAGGCCCAGGCTGATGGCCACGACCATCGGGTTCCGGACCAGGCCCGACGCCACGGTTTTCAGCAGGCCCGCCGACATGCGGCCATCGCGTGAGCCCGTGATCAGGATGGTGATGAGGCTGGAGAACACCACCAGATCGATGGTCAACACCATCAGCATCGGCCCGACGGCACCATCGCCCATCAAAACCACCAGCATCGGCACGCCCAGAAACCCGGTATTGCCGATAACGGCGCATTGGGCCTCGACCGCGCCCTCGGCAACTCCGACGCGGCGGATGATCGCCACGGCCATGGCCAGCAGATACACAACCCCGCCGCCAAAAAGATATGCCGCCAGAAAATTCCAGTCGAAGATCTCGGCGATCGACAGGTTGGCCGAAAAATTGAACAACATCGCCGAAAGCGCGAAGTAGAACACGAATTTGGTCAGATAGGCCGTGGCTTCAGCCGTGAAAAACCCGGTGCGCCCGGCCTGATAGCCCAGGGCGATCAAGCCAAAGAAGGGCAGGGTTTTCAGAAAGATCTCGATCATTTCCGTAACGGCTAGGCCATTGGCGCGGGGCTGTCCAGCGTCGACATCGCTTGCAGAACTGAACGGATCGGTCTATTTTCAACTGCCGAGTCACAAGGACCGCCAATGTGAACGCCCCGCTACGCAAAGGCCGCAAATTCGATCAGGTTCTGGAAGGGGCCCGCACGGTATTTCTGCGCGAAGGATTCGAGGGGGCCAGCGTCGATGAAATCGCCCGCGACGCTGGCGTGTCCAAGGCAACGCTCTACAGCTATTTCCCTGATAAACAGTCTCTTTTTCTTGGTGTTATCACCAGCGATTGCCAGAGCCAGGCCAGCAACGCCATGGCCGGAGAGATCCTGCAGCGGCCGGTGCCCGAGGTCATCCACGCCATCGCGCATTCCTTCGTTACTTTTTTCCTGACCGGAGGCGCGCTTCAGATGTTTCGCCTCTGTGTCGCGGAATCGGGCCGGTTTCCCGAATTGGGCAAGGCGTTTTACGAAAGCGGGCCGAAAAATTCGCAGGATCAGATCGTCGCGTATCTGGAAAGCCCACGCGCACGGGCCGAGCTGGACATCGCAGACAGCTATGTCGCTGCCGATCAGCTGTTGCAGCTGTGCCGGACCGATCTGATGCTGAAATTGCTTTTTGGGGTGGTCGATCAGGCCTCGTCAGAGGAGATCGACCATATCGCCGCCGAGGCCGTGGCGATGTTTCTGGCGCGTTACCGGCGTCAGGCGGGATCGTAGCCCGATAACGCCCGCCTTCGTCCAGCGGACGTTATGCGGATCTGTCAGAGCTCGGCCCTATTTGGCGGCACCTGCATCGCCGGCAACCAGCTGGTCCCAGATCTCCTCCAGCCGCACGGCCACGGTTTCGCGCGCATCATTGTCGCTGTCGGAATTATAGACCGTCAGAAATGGCGCAACCAGACCGGCCTCGATCGGACACATAAAGAGGGCATCGACCACATCGCCGCGCAGATCATAGCCGCCAATGGTCCATTCGCTGCGCCCGGTAAACCCGTCGCCGCCATAGGTCATCCGATAAGCATCGACCGTGGCCTCGGCCAAGCGCATGCATTCGGCGCGATCATCCAACGAACCCAGATCGGTCACCGTCCAGCCTTCGGCACCGGCCACACCGGCCGTCATCGCCAGCGCGAGCCCGGCCGTCAAAAGCGAATGTTTCATCTCAAATCCTCCTTGTTGTGAAAAAAGTGCCGGGCCGCGTCGCGCCCCGGCATCGGGGATCAATATACCACGACCGCACGGATGGATTCACCTGAATGCATCAGATCGAACCCCTTGTTGATATCCTCAAGGTCAAGGACATGGGTGATCATCGGGTCGATCTCGATCTTGCCATCCATGTACCAATCGACAATTCCGGGCACTTCGGTGCGCCCGCGCGCGCCGCCAAAGGCGGTGCCCTTCCATGTCCGGCCGGTGACCAGCTGGAAAGGCCGGGTGGAAATCTCGGCCCCCGCCGGAGCGACCCCGATAATCACCGATGTGCCCCAGCCCTTGTGGCAGGCCTCAAGTGCTGCCCGCATCACCTGCACATTTCCTGTGGCGTCAAAGGTGTAATCGGCCCCGCCGCCGGTCAGTTCGACCAGATGGGCAACCAGATCGCCCTCGACTTTGGTGGGGTTCACGAAATCGGTCATGCCGAATTGCCGGGCCATGTCGGCCTTGTCCTCGTTCAGATCGACGCCCACGATCTGATCGGCCCCGGCAAGGCGCAGACCTTGGATGACATTGAGGCCGATGCCGCCAAGACCGAACACGATGCCGCGCGATCCGATTTCGACCTTGGCGGTGTTGATCACCGCGCCAATGCCGGTGGTCACGCCACAGCCGATGTAACAGATCTTGTCAAAAGGCGCGTCCTCGCGAACCTTGGCCAGCGCGATCTCGGGCACGACGGTGTGGTTGGCGAAAGTCGAGCAGCCCATGTAATGATAGATCGGCGTGCCATCGAGCATGGAGAACCGGGTGGTCCCGTCGGGCATCAAGCCCTGCCCCTGCGTCGCGCGAATCGACTGGCAGAGATTGGTTTTGGGGTTCAGGCAATATTCGCATTCGCGGCATTCGGGCGTGTAGAGCGGGATCACGTGATCGCCGGGTTTGAGCGATTTCACCCCCGGCCCGACCTCCAGAACGACGCCCGCCCCCTCATGGCCCAGGATCGCGGGAAAGATGCCCTCGGGATCCGCGCCCGAGCGGGTGAATTCATCCGTGTGGCAGATCCCGGTAGCCTTGATCTCGACCAGAACCTCGCCCTCTTTCGGACCGTCGAGGTTGACCTCCATCACTTCCAGCGGTTTTCCGGCCTCAAGGGCAACGGCGGCACAGGTGCGCATAATCGGATTCCTTCCTGTTTCATTCTTTGCGGCAAGCCTGTGGCAAAGCCGCCGCCAGATCAATGGACGAGATCGCGCACGGGCCGGGATTTTTTCCGCCCTGGGGCTGAACGATCTGGCCCCCCGGGGTGGTGCCCGGCGCACATAGGTTTGGATCAAACACAATCATATTCGACGAGGTGCCATAATGACCCGGCTGAGTCTTGCCGCCCAGAACCCCTGCGCTCCGGCATGAATATCAGCCTGCTCTATGTGGCCCATCGTCTGACCGTCCAGACCGACGCAAACGAGACGATTACCCGCATCTCTTGCGGATGACTTGCGCCCGGCGCTGATTCCCCCTATATCCCCTTCAACAGCGGCGCGTCGGCCTCCACCCCCGAACGCTCCACCGGGAAATATCAACGGGCCGCGCGCCCGTTTTTTTGTGTTTGGAACCCATGTCCGACCTGATCGCCAAAACTGCTATTGATAAGCGCCTGGCCGATATCCTGACCCCCGTGATCGAGGGGATGGGGTTCGAACTGGTGCGCGTGCGCCTGATGAGCGGCAAGACCCGAACCCTGCAAATCATGGTCGAACGCCCCGATGGTGGGATCGAGGTGGATGAATGCGGGCAAATATCGACCGCCGTCAGCGCCCTGATGGATGTGGAAGACCCGATCGAGGAAAACTACGCGCTCGAAGTATCCAGCCCCGGCATTGACCGGCCGCTGACCCGGCTCAAGGATTTCGACGTCTGGCAGGGTTATGAGGCCAAGCTGGAGACCACCGAGATGATCGACGGACGCCGCCGGTTCAAAGGTGAGCTGGCTGGTATCGAAGGCGACGAGGTGTTGATCAACCTCGACACCGATGGCGGAGAGCCTGTCACCATCGGATTGCAGTTTGATTGGCTGAGCGATGCCAAACTGGTCCTGACCGACGAGCTGATCACCGAGATGCTGCGTCAGCGCAAGGACGCCGGCATCATCGACGAAACCCAATTTGACGAGATCGAAACAGAGATGCCCAACGAGGCGGAGGACTGAGACATGGCAATCACCAGTGCAAACCAGCTGGAGCTTTTGCAAACCGCCGAGGCCGTGGCCCGCGAAAAGATGATCGACCCGATTCTGGTGGTCGAAGCAATGGAAGAAAGCCTCGCCCGCGCCGCCAAGTCGCGTTATGGCTCCGAGCTGGATATCCGCGTCCATATCGACCGCAAGACCGGCAAGGCCACCTTCACCCGCGTGCGCACCGTGGTCGAGGAGGTGGAAAATCACTTCACCGAACTGACCGAGAAAGAGGCGCAGGCCTATAAGGAAGGTGCCGTTGTCGGCGATGAGATCATCGACGAGGTGCCGCCCGTGGAAATGGGCCGGATCGCCGCGCAATCGGCCAAGCAGGTCATCCTGCAAAAGGTCCGCGAAGCAGAGCGCGACCGCCAGTATGAGGAATTCAAGGACCGCGCCGGCACCATCATCAACGGCCAGGTCAAGCGAGAAGAATACGGCAACGTCATCGTCGATATCGGCCGGGGCGAGGCGGTCCTGCGCCGCAACGAAAAGATCGGCCGCGAAAGCTATCGCCCGAATGACCGGATCCGGGTCTATATCAAGGATGTGCGTCGCGAACCGCGCGGACCGCAGATCTTCCTCAGCCGCACCGCGCCGGAATTCATGGCCGAGCTTTTCAAGATGGAAGTGCCCGAGATCTATGACGGCATCATCGAGATCAAGGCCGTCGCCCGCGACCCCGGCAGCCGCGCCAAGATCGCCGTCATCTCCTATGACAACTCGATCGACCCGGTCGGGGCCTGCGTGGGTATGCGCGGCAGCCGTGTGCAGGCCGTGGTCAATGAGCTTCAGGGCGAAAAGATCGACATCATCCCGTGGAATGACGATCAGCCGACTTTCCTGGTGAACGCGCTGCAACCGGCCGAGGTGTCCAAGGTTGTTCTGGACGAGGATGCCGGTAAGATCGAAGTTGTGGTTCCCGACGATCAGCTGAGCCTGGCCATCGGCCGGCGCGGCCAGAACGTGCGCCTGGCCAGCCAGCTGACCGGTCTGGATATCGACATCCTGACCGAAGAAGAGGAAAGCGCCCGTCGCCAGGCTGAATTTGCCGAACGCACGCAGGTCTTCATGGACAGCCTGGATCTGGACGAGTTCTTTGCGCAGCTTCTGGTATCCGAAGGCTTCACCTCGCTGGAAGAAGTTGCCTATGTCGAACTGGATGAACTGTTGGTCATTGATGGTGTCGATGAAGATACCGCCAAGGAATTGCAGGCGCGCGCCCGCGACCATCTGGAAGAGCAGAACAAGAAGGCGCTGGAACGCGCCAAGGAACTGGGTGTTGAACAGAGCCTCATTGATTTCGAGGGCCTCACACCCCAGATGCTGGAGGCATTGGGCGAAGATGGCGTGAAAACGCTGGATGATTTCGCAACCTGCGCCGATTGGGAATTGGCGGGCGGCTGGACGACAATCGACGGGCAGCGCGTCAAGGATGACGGGCTGCTGGAGAAATTCGAGGTCAGCCTGGAAGAAGCGCAGAACATGGTGATGACCGCCCGCCTGCAATTGGGCTGGGTGACCATCGAGGAACTGGAAGAGCGCGCCGCAGCCGAAGCCGAAGCCGCCGCGGCGGCCGAAGAAGAGGAGGCCGAAGCCTGATCGCAGGCTTCGGAACCTGACCGGAATGACCCGGGGTGGCCAAACCAAATCTCGCGATGAAGCCGAACGGCGTTGCATCGCAACCGGCGAAAGCCAACCCAAATCGGGGCTGATCCGCTTTGTCGTGGGTCCGGACAACATGATTGTGCCGGATCTCTTGGAGAAGCTGCCGGGCCGGGGGATCTGGGTTTCCGCCGATCCGGCGGCGCTGGCCAAGGCGGTCGAGAAGAACCTGTTCAGCCGCGGGGCCAGGCAAAAGGTCACGCTGCCGGACGATCTGATCGATCAGGTCGAGGCGGGGCTGGCACGCCGGGTTGTGGATCTGATCTCGCTGGCGCGCAAATCGGGCCGGGCGGTGGCCGGGTTCGAAAAAGTGAAAAGCTGGCTTGCCGAAGGGCGGGCCAAAGTGCTGCTTCAGGCCGCGGATGGTTCGGAGCGCGGGAAAACAAAACTCTGGACGCCGGAAGGGGCCCGATACTTCGGTTGCCTGACGGCGCAGGAATTGGGTTTGGCATTCGGTCGCCAAAGTGTGATACATGGCGCGCTTGCGGCTGGTGGACTCGAACGACGTGTTGTAGAGGAGGCCTCGAAGCTGCGGGGCCTGCGCGGCACATACGGCGAAAATCTCGCCGAGAAGGATGCGAAAGACGTATGAGCGATCAAGACGGTAAAAAAACACTGGGGCTTTCTGGCGGGGCACGCAACGGGCGTGTGAACCAGAGCTTTTCGCGCGGGCGGACCAAAAGCGTTGTGGTGGAAACCAAGCGCAAACGTGTGGTTGTGCCCAAGCCCGGTGCATCGGGTGGCGGATCTGGTGAAACCACCAAACGCCCCTCGGGTGTGTCCGACGCCGAAATGGAACGCCGCCTGAAGGCGCTTCAGGCCGCAAAATCGCGCGAGGTCGAAGAGGCCGAAACCCGCGCCCGCGCCGAGCGCGAGCGCGAGGAAGAACGCAACCGCCGCCGCGCCGACATCGAGGCCAAGGAGCGCCAGGAGCGCGAGCGCGAAGAGGCGCTGAAGGCCAAGGCCGAGGATGACGAACGCCGCAAGGCCGAAGAGCAGGCCCGCCGCACCGCCGATCAGGTCGCAGCCGCAGCCCCTGCACCGGCCAAACCCGCCGCCACACCGCAACGCGCCGCTGTCAACAAGCCCGGCACGCCCACCCCATCGCGCCGCGACAAGGATCGTGACGACAAGGGCGGGCGCGGCAAGGGCGGCGAGCGCGACGGTCGCCGCACCGGCAAACTGACCGTGAACCAGGCGTTGACCGGCGGCGAAGGCGGTCGGCAGCGGTCGATGGCCGCGATGAAGCGGAAACAGGAACGCGCCCGGCAAAAGGCCATGGGCGGCTCTGTTGAACGCGAAAAGATCGTCCGTGACGTCCAGGTGCCTGAATCGATTATCGTGTCGGAACTTGCCAACCGCATGGCAGAACGCGTGGCCGATGTCGTCAAGGCGCTGATGAACATGGGCATGATGGTGACACAGAACCAGCCCGTGGATCAGGATACCGCCGAACTGATCGTCGAGGAGTTTGGCCACAAGATGGTCCGCGTCTCCGATTCCGATGTGGAACAGGTGATCGACTCGGTCGAGGATAAGGACGAGGATCTGGTCTCGCGCCCGCCGGTCATCACGATCATGGGCCATGTCGACCACGGCAAGACCTCGCTCTTGGACGCGATCCGCAATGCCAAGGTTGTCGCCGGCGAAGCGGGCGGCATCACGCAGCATATCGGGGCCTATCAGGTCACCACCGATAGCGGCGCGGTGCTCAGCTTCCTCGATACACCCGGCCACGCCGCGTTTACCTCGATGCGGGCCCGTGGCGCGCAGGTGACCGATATCGTGGTGCTGGTCGTGGCCGCCGATGACGCGGTGATGCCGCAAACGATCGAGGCCATTCACCATGCCAAGGCGGCCGAAGTGCCAATGATCGTTGCCATCAACAAGATCGACAAACCCGCAGCCGACCCGACCAAAGTGCGCACAGATCTGTTGCAGCATGAGGTGGTCGTCGAGGCGATGTCTGGCGAAGTGCAGGATGTCGAGGTTTCGGCCATGACCGGCCAGGGCCTGGATGAATTGCTGGATGCCATCGCGTTGCAGGCCGAAATTCTTGAGCTGAAGGCCAACCCGACACGCGCCGCCCAGGGGGCCGTGATCGAGGCGCAGCTCGATGTCGGACGGGGCCCCGTGGCCACGGTTCTGGTGCAAAACGGCACGCTGAAACAGGGCGATATCTTTGTCGTCGGCGAACAGTGGGGCAAGGTGCGCGCGCTGGTCAACGATCAGGGCGACCGCGTCAAAGAGGCCGGGCCATCGGTTCCGGTCGAGGTTCTGGGCCTGAATGGCACACCCGAAGCGGGCGATGTTTTGAATGTCGTCGATACCGAGGCGCAGGCGCGCGAGATCGCCGATTACCGCGAACAGGCGGCCAAGGACAAACGCGCCGCCGCCGGCGCGGCCACGACGCTGGATCAGCTGCTGGCGAAAGCCAAGGCCGATGAAAGCGTTGCGGAATTGCCGGTGCTGGTGAAGGCGGATGTTCAGGGCTCGGCCGAGGCCATCGCCCAGGCACTGGACAAGATCGGCAACGAAGAGGTGCGCGTGCGGATGTTGCATTCGGGCGTTGGTGCTATCACCGAATCCGATATCACGCTGGCCGAAGCCTCGGGCGCGCCGGTGATCGGCTTTAACGTGCGGGCCAATGCCCCGGCACGCAACGCCGCCAACCAAAAGGGCGTCGAGATCCGGTATTATTCGGTGATCTACGACCTGGTCGATGACGTGAAGGCGGCGGCCTCGGGCCTGCTCAGCGCCGAAGTCCGCGAAAACTTCATCGGCTATGCCGAGATCAAGGACACGTTCCGCGTCACTGGCGTGGGCAATGTGGCTGGTTGCCTTGTGACCGAGGGCGTCGCGCGACGCTCCGCGGGGGTGCGGCTGCTGCGCGACAACGTGGTGATCCACGAGGGCACGCTGAAAACGCTCAAGCGCTTCAAGGATGAAGTGAAAGAGGTTCAGTCCGGCCAGGAATGCGGCATGGCCTTCGAAAACTACGATGATATCCGCAAGGGCGATGTCATTGAGATTTTCGAACGCGAGGAAGTCGAACGCTCGCTGGCCTGATCACGCCCCAAAGACACGAAAAAAGGCGCGCCCGAAACGGCGCGCCTTTTTCAGTTTCCAAAGCGATCCGGTTAACCGTCGTCTTCTTCGTCCATCATGTCATCATCCATCATCTCGCCATCCATCATCATCGGACCAAGCGATACGATATAGGCCCAGATGTCTTCGGCGGCGTCCTCATCCACGCGCTGCGGCGACATCGAGCTGCGCAATCCGGAATCGCCGGTGAATTCGCGCAGGAATTCGGTGGCGTTGGGAACATAGCTTGCGAATGTCTCTTCGGTCCAGACCAACCCGGCCTCGCCACCGGCGACCATTGCGGGGCTGTAGCGGAACCCGTCAACCGACCCGGCAACGCGCCCGGCAATGCCATAAAGGTTGGGCCCGGTGCGCCCGTTACGCCCTGCAAGCACCTCACCCTCCAGGTTTCGCACGACATGGCAGGCAATGCAGGAGCGGAACGCGGATTCACCGGCGGCAATATCGCCCCCGGGGCCATCGCTGTCAGCATAGGCCATCGGGGCCGCAAGAAGCGCGGTTGCAAGGGTAAAATTGCGGATCATGTAGGAACTCCTTGTTGGGGTATATGCGTTGTATAGACGGATCCGGTGAAAAAAATCCCGATTTTTTTTGTAACAAACGATCAAATCAGGGCGATGTCCGGGATTTGACGGACCCTTGTGACTGCTTTCTTCGGGCGTCATATAGAACCCAAGAAGGAGAGCGCCATGAGCACATCAGATTTTCCCGGCTGGCACGGCACGACCATTATCGGCGTGCGCAAAGGCGACGAGGTGGTGATTGCCGGTGACGGCCAGGTCAGCCTCGGCCAGACCGTGATCAAGGGAACCGCCAAAAAGGTGCGCCGCCTGTCGCCCGGCGGATATGATGTGGTGGCCGGGTTTGCGGGATCGACCGCCGATGCCTTTACGCTGCTGGAACGGCTGGAGGCAAAACTGGAGGCAACGCCGGGCCAGCTGGCGCGCGCCAGCGTGGAACTTGCCAAGGATTGGCGCACCGACAAATACCTGCAAAAGCTTGAGGCCATGCTGATCGTGACCGATGGCCGTGATCTGCTGGTGATTACCGGGGCCGGGGACGTGCTGGAACCCGAGCACGGCATTGCCGCCATCGGATCGGGTGGGAATTTCGCGCTGGCCGCCGCGCGTGCCATGATTGAGGGCGATACGGGTGCCGAGGATATCGCCCGCCGCGCCATGGCCATTGCCGCCGATATCTGTGTCTATACCAACGGCAATCTGACGGTTGAACGGATCGGGAAATGACCGGCGTCACCCGCGACGATATCCGCGCGGCGGTCGGCGCGGGCATGATGAACGAGGCGCAGGCGGCATCGCTTATCGCTCTGTCACAGACCCGCGGCGGCGTGCGGCGGCATATGTCGGGGCTCGATGAACCGTTCGAATTGTTTCGCGGCTTCAACGAGGTCTTCATCATCGTCGGACTGGTCATCCTGTTTGGCGGCTGGCTGGGGCTGACCGGCGTGACGATCACAAGCTTCACCGCCAATGGCTACACCTTGACGGCGATCTACGCGCTTATCGCTATGGCGGCCGTTCTCCTGCTGGCGCGATACTTTACCCTGAAACGCCGCATGGTTGGGCCATCCATTGCGCTTGCGATTTTCTTTGCGCAGGCGGCTGCGCAACTGGGCGCGGCGTTTGGCTGGATGATACGCGCCAGCTTGCCGGAATGGCTGACGCTGGCGGCGGGCACGGCAACGGTGCTGCTCTGCCTCTATTACCTTTTGTTCCGGGTGCCTTTTACGATGGCGCTGATTGCCGGGGGCGTGTTTTTGACATCCTTCGGCATCGTATCGCTCGGAGGCACTCTGCCCGAAGACCCTGCCGATATGTTTCTGCTGACCAATGACGGCCCCTTTGCCGTTCTGACCATCGCGCTTGGACTGATTGGGCTGGTCGTGGCGATGTGGTTCGACATGAGCGACCCGCATCGTCTGACCCGGCGCGCGCAGAGCGGGTTCTGGCTGCATATCATTGCGGCCCCCGCCATCGTGAACACCGTGGCGCTGACTCTGTTCGAGATCGGAACCCTGCCGGCGCAACTGTCGCTGATCGGATTTGTCACCGCGATGGCGGTCTTTGCCGTGGTGATCGACCGCCGGTCATTCCTGGTCTCTGCCGTGGGCTACATCGTGGCCCTTTCGGTCACCGTGATCGAGGATCAGGCCTTTATCGCCATATTGCTTCTGGGTTTCGGCCTTGTCCTTTTGGGTGCGAAATGGGAAGCCATCCGACGCAGCCTGATGAATATTCTGCCCGCCTTTCCCGGCAAAACCCGCCTTCCCCCCTGGGAATTGCTGCCACTTGAGGAGCCCGCCCCATGACCGACCTGACCCCGCGCGAGATTGTCAGCGAGCTGGACCGTTTCGTCATCGGCCAGAAGGACGCCAAGCGCGCCGTCGCTGTCGCCCTGCGCAACCGCTGGCGGCGCAAGCAACTGGCCGATGATCTGCGCGATGAGGTCTATCCCAAGAATATCCTGATGATCGGGCCAACCGGCGTCGGCAAAACCGAGATCAGCCGCCGCCTGGCCAAGCTGGCGCATGCGCCGTTTCTCAAGGTCGAGGCGACGAAATTTACCGAAGTCGGCTATGTCGGGCGCGATGTGGAACAGATCATCCGCGATCTGGTCGACAGCGCCATCCTGCAAACGCGCGCCACCATGCGCGAAGAGGTCAAGGCGCGCGCCGAAGCGGCGGCGGAAGACCGGGTGATCGAGGCCATCGCCGGCACCGATGCGCGCGAACAAACCCGCGAGATGTTCCGCAAAAAACTGCGCGACGGGCTGCTGAACGATCACGAGATCGAACTGGATGTGGCCGATAACGCCAACCCGATGAGCATGTTCGAGATCCCCGGCCAGCCCGGTCAGAACATGGGCATGATGAATTTGGGCGACATGTTCGGCAAGGCCTTTGGCGGGCGCACCACGCGGCGCAAGATGAAGGTGCGCGACAGCTATGAGGTGCTGATCGGAGAAGAGGCCGACAAGCTTCTGGATGATGAAACCGTGACCAAGGCGGCGCTTGAGGCGGTCGAGCAGAACGGCATCGTATTTCTGGATGAGATCGACAAGGTCTGCGCCCGGTCTGACGCGCGCGGGGCCGATGTCAGCCGCGAAGGCGTGCAGCGCGACCTGCTGCCGCTGATCGAGGGCACCACCGTTTCCACCAAGCACGGGCCCATTCAGACCGATCACATCCTTTTCATCGCCTCGGGCGCGTTTCACATTGCCAAGCCCTCCGATCTGTTGCCGGAACTGCAGGGCCGCCTGCCGATCCGGGTCGAGCTGCGCGCCCTGACGGAAGAGGATTTCGTGCGCATCCTGACCGAGACCGACAATGCCCTGACCCGGCAATACACCGCCCTGATGGCCACCGAGGAGGTCACCGTCAGCTTCACCGATGATGGCATCGCGGCACTGGCCAAGATCGCGGCAGAGGTCAATCAGAGCATCGAGAATATCGGCGCGCGCAGGCTTTATACCGTGATGGAACGCGTGTTCGAGGAGCTGAGTTTTAACGCCCCCGACCGGGGCGGCGATGCGGTCATCGTGGATGCCGGTTTTGTCGATGAAAACCTCGGTGAGCTGATGAAATCCGCGGATCTCGGGCGCTATGTGCTATAGCGGCCCTGTCGCCGCGTTTTTCCGGGTTCCGCCGTCATGATTCGCCCATTGCTGTTTGCATTGGCTTTGTTGCTTTCCGCCTGTGCCGGGCCGCCGCGCATTGCGATGGTGCCTGACAGCGCGCAGGTTGCCGCCACGCGCACCGTGTTCGTGGCCACCAACCGCGCCTTTGAAGATCAGCGCTATACCGCAGGCCGCAATGCGGCGGTGGATTACACCCGGTTCGAGGTTTCGATCCCGCCTGAGCGCGAGGTGGGCGAAATATCCTGGGCCGGAGCGCGGTTTGATGCCCGCACAGATTTCGGCGTCGTGCGGGCGGGTCGCTATGGCAGCGCCGCGGGCTTTCGCGCCGATATTGCACGTGAATTGCGCGCGCTTCCGGCCCCGGACCGCGAGGTTGTGGTCTTCGTCCACGGCTATAACAACAATTTCGCCTCGGGCCTTTTTCGTGTCGCGCAGCTGGCGCATGATTATGACACGCCGGGGATCGTCGCGCATTTTTCCTGGCCCAGTGCCGGGCAGCCCTTTGGCTATGTGTTCGACCGGGAAAGCGCCACCTTCTCGCGCGATGCATTGGAAACGTTCCTGCGCGATCTCTCGGCGGCGGGGGCTGATCGCATTCTTGTCGTCGGCCATTCCGTCGGCGCGTTTCTGACCATGGAAACCCTGCGCCAGATCCGCATATCGGGCGATGACGCGATGTTGGACGATCTGTCCGGTGTTGTCCTGATTTCACCCGATATCGACATCGAGGTGTTTCAGAGCCAGGCCCGCGCGCTGGAACCTCTGCCGCAGCCCTTCGTCATCTTCACCTCGCGCCAGGATCGGGCGCTGCGCCTGGCGGCGGGAATCGCCGGGCGCGAAAACCGGTTGGGCACGCTTGGCACCGTCGAGGATGTCGCCGAGTTTGACATAACCATGATCGACCTGTCGGGATTTGACGGCGGCGCGGGCGATTGGGCGAACCATTCCACCTTTGCCACATCGCCATCGCTGATCACGTTGCTTGGCGGGCTACCTGAATTTGGCTCTGCACATGTGGAAAACCCCATGGGCCTTCTGCCTGGAACGGTTCTGACAATCCGAAACGCGACGCAGATCCTGCTGACGCCGGGCCTGCAGTGACGGGGTTCGCCACCTATCTGCGCGCCAATGCCGCCTTTTTATTCGCGGGCGCGCTGTTGGCGTTTGCCTCCAGTTTTGGACAGACCTTTTTCATTTCGATCTTTGCCGGCCAGATCATGGAGACGTTTTCGCTCAGCAATGGGCAATGGGGTCTGATCTATGCGACCGGAACGGCGGTTTCTGCCGCTGTCATGCTGTGGTCCGGGGCGCTGACCGACAGGTTTCGGGTCCGCAATCTTGGCCTTGTTGTCCTGTTGGGGTTATCGGCTGCGTCCCTGATCATGGCGATCAACCCCTGGGCCTGGTTCCTGCCGGTCGCGATCTTTCTGTTGCGACTAACCGGGCAGGGCATGACCAGCCATATCGCGACCGTCGCCATGGCGCGGTGGTTTGTAGCCACCCGGGGCCGGGCGTTGTCGATTGCGGGGGCGGGGTTCGCCATGGGCGAGGCGCTGTTGCCGCTCCTGTTTGTCTGGGCCATGGCTTTTGCCGGCTGGCGGACGCTGTGGCTGTTAGTGGCCGGGTTGGTTTTGCTGGTCGTGCCCGTCATGCACCGTTTGCTGCGCCGCGAGCGCACGCCGCAATCGCATGCCGAGGCCGACAACACCACCGGCATGGAAAACCGCCACTGGACCCGGGGCCAGATGCTGCGCCACCCGCTGTTCTGGTGCATGTTTCCCGCCATTCTCGGACCCGCCGCCTTTGTCACCGCGCTGTTTTTCCAACAGGTCTATCTGGCCGAGATCAAGGGTTGGAGCCACGTCGCACTGGTGGCGCTGTTTCCGCTCTATACAGGTATTTCAACGGTGTTCATGCTGATCGCGGGATGGGCGATTGATCGGATCGGCACCGCGCGCCTGATGCCGTTTTTTCAACTGCCCATCGCGGTTGGTTTTTTGGTGATGGCGCAGGCTGAGAGTCTTGGTGGGGCGGCGCTGGCCTTTGCCCTGATCGGTGTCACTTCCGGGGCCAATGCCACGCTGCCAGCCGCGTTTTGGGCCGAATTCTATGGCACGCAGAACATTGGTGGCATCAAGGCCATTGCCACCGCCACCATGGTTCTGGGTTCGGCCATCGGCCCCGCGATAACCGGGCTTTTGATTGACGCGGGCGTTGATTTTCCGGCCCAGATGACCGGCATCGCCATCTGGTTCGTGATCGCGTCCTTGCTGCTGTCCGTGGGCGTGATGCGGGCGCGCGGCAGCCTATCGCGCGCGGCGTAGATAGACGTAATAGGCTCCGGTGCCGCCATGGCGCAGATGCGCCTCGCGGATATCCATGACAATGCGCCCCAAAGGCGGGGCCTGCAGCCAGCCCGGCACCTGGTGTTTCAGCACCCCGCGCCGGATCGGGATCGGGCCGGGATCATCGCGGTGCTTGCCCTTGCCGGTGATGACCAGAACCAGCCGTTTGCCATCCCCATGCGCGGATTGAATAAACCGGATCAGCGCCGGATGCGCCTGGGCCAATGTCATACCGTGCAGGTCGATGCGCCCCTCGGGTTTCAGCTTGCCGCGCAGCATTTTCTTGTGCGTCCCGTGATCCATCTGCACCGGAGCCTGCGCCAACCGATCCGAGACCGACGGGGCCAGCTGACTGCCCGGTGCCGTGTCGGGCGCTGTTTCACCGATGCGGAAATCCTGAATGTCAAAGCTCTGTTTGCGTTTCGGCACAGGGCGGGTGGCCCCGGCAGCCTCGGCCAGGGCCGGTTTCTGCGGGCGCGCGGGCGCAACCGTCCGGGCCACGGCCGACCAAAGTTTACGCTCCTCCTGACTCAGGGTTCTGGGCGGGCGGCGGGCCATGATCAGGCCTCCGGCGCGGCCAGATTGGCAATCTCGATCGGCAATAGCACGATCATCCGCCCCGGATCGCGGATACGGCCCGCCTCGCGCCCCGCTGCATCGCCGGTGCCATAAAAGATATCGGCGCGCTGCGCCCCCCGGATGGCCGAGCCGGTATCCTGTGCGATCATCAGGCGACGCAAAGGGGTCTCGCCATCCTTTTCGATCCAGACCGGCGCGCCGAGCGGTGTGAATTCGGGATCCACGGCAATGGTGCGCATCGTGGTGATGGACCGGTTCATCGCACCCAGAGGCCCATCCTCGGGGCTGCGGGTGCTGATCTCACGGAAGAACACGTAGGACGGGTTGGTATAGAGCAGCTCACGGCCCTCATCGGGATTGCGGCGCACCCAATTGCCGATCACCTGTGCGGAGACCTGATGCGGCTGATAAATACCGCGCCGGACAAGCTCTTGACCGACCGAACGGTATTCCCGCCCGTTGCGCCCGCCATAACCCACCCGAATGACTGAGCCGTCGGCCAGACGGATCCGCCCCGAGCCCTGGATTTGCAGGAAAAACAGCTCGACTGCATCGTCGACCCAGGCGATCTCAAGCCCGCGCCCCTCCAGCACCCCGCTTTCCTCGATCTCGCGGCGCGTGCGCCAGAGCCCGGTCACCTCGGGCGGCATCCGGTAGACGGGAAACCGAAACCGGCCGGTGCGCATGCGCGATCCATCCAGTTCGGGCTCGAAATACCCCGTGAAGAGGGCAGGATCGGGGCCGCCAAACATCACCGGGCGAAAGAACAGCTCGAAAAAGGTGCGGGCATTGGGGCCCTGAGCGGCAAGCGCGCAGAGGCGTGACCACTCGCCTTCGGGCATGTCGGGGCAGGTGTCGCGAAACACATCCAGCGCCGCCGCATGGTCATCGTCGGCCCACCCGTCTAGATCGTCAAAGCTGAGGATCTCGGCACTAACCTGGGCCATGGCCTCGGTCCCGAACGCCGAAAGGGCCGAGAACAGGAATGCAATCAGCCCGTCGCGCATGGATCATCCGCCGGTGGCCACCAGGACCCAGTTGGGATTGTTGCTGCCCATCTGGCGGGCAAAGGTCCAGACATCGCGCTGTCGCTTGATCGCGTTGGGGTCACCCTCGACCACTTCACCCGCCGCATTACGCACGGCCGAGGTCAGTTCGGCCACGAAGCGCACGGTAACCTGGGCCTCGCCGCTGTCGCGATGGAACTCGGCCTCTTGCAAAGCCAGTTCGCGCACCCCGACAAAATTGGCGTCAATGGTCAGACCCTGCGCTTCGCGGTCGGAAATCACCTGTTCGAACGACTCCATGACATCATCGGCCAGGAAGGGGCGCAACCCTTCGACATCGCCGTTTTCGAACGCCATGAGGATCATTTCGTAGGCCCCACGCGCACCGCCCAGAAATTCGGAAACATTAAAGCCGCTCTCCGCCAGCTTCATCGCCGCGAGCGCCTTGGCCGAGGCGCTGTCGTCATCGACATGATCGGTGATATCGCGATCCGGACCGCCCTCGATCACCTCGAAATCGCGGCGACGGTCGGGGCGGCTCCGCTCCATGCGCTGCATGGGCTGCGATTCATGGCCATCCCGGGTTCCCAACACGCTGCGCAGCTTGAGTATCAGGAATATCGCGATCCCGACCAGCACCAGCAATTGCAAAAGGGATGGGTTCATCATCACGGCGACCTTCTCATGGGTTATGGGCTTACATATCGGCCCCGATGGCACATATGTAGGGATGGGGAACCGGCAAGTCCATGTGGCAACCGCCATGAAAGCCCGCGGTTTGACAAGAAAGGATGCGATATGTGGCTGTTTTTTCTTTTCATCGGTGTGCCGATCATCGAGATCGCCCTGTTTATCCAGGTTGGCGGTTGGCTGGGCCTGTGGCCAACCCTGGCCATCGTGGTGCTGACGGCGATTGCGGGAACGATGATGGTGCGATCGCAAGGCGCACGTGCATTGGCCAATTTGCAGCGCAGCTTCAACGAACTGAACGATCCGACCGAGCCGCTGGCCCATGGCGCGATGATCCTGTTTTCGGGTGCGTTGCTTTTGACGCCGGGGTTTTTCACCGACGCTTTGGGCTTTGCGCTGCTGATCCCTGCTTTTCGCAAGCTCGTGATGCGTGAGATCGGCAAGCGCATTCAGGTCAATTCTGTTGTCGCCGGGCAGACGCAGTGGACCTCAGATCCCGGTGAAACCGTCATCGATGGCGATTATGAGGTCGAGGAAGATCCAAACAGGCCACCATCGGGCTGGACCCGGCATTGAGGCCACCAGACGGGTCTGATAAACCGCGTCCAGTTCAATTTATTGGAGAGCCTCATGGCCGAAGAAAACGGGGCCGACGCCCCAGAAGAAGCCGCAGCCGCACCTGAAACACCGGTGATGCCCAGGATGCAGATCCTCGGGCAGTTCGTCCGCGACATGTCGTTCGAAAACATCGCCGCCCAAAAGGGTGTGCAGGGCAATGCGCAGCCCGAGGTTCAGTTGCAGATCGGTGTCGAAGGACGCAAACGGCCTGCCGACAATCAGTATGATGTGATCGTCAAACTGAAGATCGACAGCAAGACCAAGGAAGACAGCCAGCAGATTTTCCTGATCGAGATGGAATATGCCGGGATTTTCTCAATCGAGAACATCAAGCCCGACCAGCTGCACCCGTTCCTGCATATCGAATGCCCGCGGATGCTGTTCCCATATATCCGCCGCATTGTCTCGGATGTGACCCGCGATGGCGGTTTCCCGTCGCTGAACCTCGACAATGTGGATTTCGTGCAGGTTTATCGCACCGATCTGGCCCGCCGCGCGCAGGCCAAACCGCACGCGGACGCCTAAAGCGTCTTCCAGACCGCTCCGTCGCCCATCTCTGCTATGAAACTGTCATGGGCGGCGGCCTCTTTTTCCGTCAGACGGGTGGGCAAGGGGGCAGGGCGCGGGCGCGGGTGCCATGTGCCGGTGTCCTGACCCGAACCGGTGCTCTGTCGCTGCGTTTTCAGCGCGAAATCGGGTTGCCGACCGCCGATCAGCTCCAGATAGACCTCGGCCAAGATCTCGGAATCGAGCAGCGCGCCGTGTTTTTCGCGGGCTGAGTTGTCGATGCCAAAGCGACGGCACAAGGCATCCAGCGACGCCGGCGACCCTGGAAATTTCCGCCGGGCAATGGCCAGGGTATCCAGCGATTGAGACATGGCAAGGGTCGCTTTGCCGGCCCACCCAAGTTCCGCATTCAGGAATTTCATATCAAAGCTGGCATTGTGGATGACCAACTGCCCGTCACCGATGAAGTCCAGAAACCCCTGCGCGATGTCGCGAAAAACCGGATGGTCGCGCAGAAACTCATCGCCCAGGCCATGCACCGCAAAGGCCGCCTCGGGCATGGCCCGTTCGGGGTTGATATATTGGTGATAGACCCGTCCGGTCGGCAAATGGTTGAGAAGCTCGACGCAGCCGATCTCGACAATCCGGTCGCCTTCGGACGGCTCGAACCCGGTGGTTTCGGTATCCAGAACGATCTCGCGCATCACGGGCCTTTCGTTAAATTGTCAATCAGGGCGTTTACTTTGAAACGGGCAATTTCCATGTCGTAGGTTTCGATAACATAGTCTGCTCGTTGTCTTTTTTCGGCATCGGGCACTTGCCGCGCAAGGATCGTCTCTAATATTTTTCTGGTCATGCCAGGGCGTTCCATCACACGGCGGTGCTGTTCTTTGGCATCGACCGATACCACCAGAACAGCATCCATCCCCGTGGACGCACCGGTTTCAAAAAGCAGCGGAATGTCGAGCACAACCAGCGGTGCCGCGGCCTGATCGACCAAAAACGTGGCGCGGTCCTGTGCGACAAGCGGGTGCACGATGGCCTCGATCTGCGACAACGCCGTCGGATCGGCGTTGATCCATTTCTTCAGCACCGCGCGATCGACCGCCCCATCAATTACCGCATCGGGGCAGATCCGGGCAATTTTGGGCGCGGCAACGCCGCCTGCCGCATAAAGACGATGTACCGCGGCATCCGCGTCCCAAACCGGTACGCCCGCGTCACGAAAAAACCCGGCGGTGGTGGATTTGCCCATTCCGATGGACCCTGTCAGCCCAAGAACAAAGCTCATTCTGCCAACACCACGGCGCGCAATTCGTCATCGACCTCAGGTGTCTGGCCGAACCATCGGGCAAAGCCGGGGGCGGCCTGGTGCAACAGCATGCCAAGGCCATCGATAGTGTGGCACCCGATCTCGGCCGCGTCCCGCAAAAGATCGGTCTGCAGGGGTGTATAGACGATATCGGTGACCACGGTTTGCGGGTTTAAGCGATCCAGATTGATGTGCAGCGGCTGACCGCCCGCCATCCCCAGGGATGTCGAGTTAACCAGCAGAGCGATCTCATCCAGCAAGTCGGGAATATGGGTCCAATCCATCACCTGTACACGGGCCCCGAAATGGTGATGCAGCGCCTCGGCCCGGGCCCGGGTGCGGTTGACCAGATAGATCTTCGGGCAACCTTCGCCCAGCAATGTGCAGAGAATGGCGCGCGCAGCCCCACCCGCGCCCAGCACCAGCGCCGGGCCTGCGGCCGCAGTCCATCCAGGTGTGTATTGCTTTACGTTTTCAAGAAAGCCCGCACCATCGGTATTGTCGGCCTGAAGCCGCCCGCTGGCAGTAAAGGTTAGCGTGTTGGCCGCCCCGATCAATGCCGCGCGGTCGGTGACGCTGTCGGCGATCTGTAGAACCGTTTCCTTATGCGGGATCGTGACATTTACGCCGGAAAATCCGAGATCGGGCAACAAGCGCAGCGTATCATGCAGCGTTTCGCGCGTGACATGCAGCGGCACGTAATGTCCATCAATGTCATATCGCGCTAGCCAGTGGCCATGCAAACGCGGTGACCGGCTATGGGCAATCGGATCCCCGATCACGCCGGCAAGCAGCAGCTTTTCGGTCATCCTTCGATCACCCCCCTTTGGGTCAAAAAGCCGATCAACTCAAACAACGGCAACCCCAGAACCGTAAAATAGTCGCCCTCGACCCGGCTGAACAGCCGCGATCCTTCCTGTTCCAACTTGTAGCCACCGACCGAATCGGCGATTCCCGGCCAGTTTCGACTCATATATGTGGCGATGTAATCGTCGCTGAGATCGCGCATCAGCAACCGGACCTGGCCGACATGGCGCCAAACCGGTTCGCCGTTTTCATAGACGACAATCGCCGAGAGCAGCTTATGTTGCTGCCCGCGCAGCATGATCAGCTGCGAGATCGCGTCCTCCAACCCCGCCGGTTTCGACAGCAGCTTGCCGCGAAATTCCAAGACCTGGTCACACCCGATCACAATGGCACCGGCATGTTTGGCGGCGATCTTGCGGGCTTTGAATTCGGCCAGCGCATCGGCAATGTCGCGCGCGGTGCTGCCATCTCCGACCATCGAGGCCTTGATTGCCGCCTCGTCGATCCGCGCAGCATGGGCCTTGCACGCGATACCAGCCTGTCGAAGCAGGTTTTGCCGGAGCTCGGATGCGGAGGCCAGGATGAGGGTGGTCATTGGATAACCCTATGAACAAGTCACGGGACAACCCCGGGGCTGAGTTCTGTATAACGAGGGGTCTTGGTGAAATCCAAGCAAGATGGTCATCTTATCCGCGAAAGGCTCAAAAGTTACCCTTGGGGATCGATCGCACACAGGAGATGGTGGACACAAACCGTCGACGGTTCAGTTATCCAAGCGCCATACGTTGGTTATGCACAGGGAGAATTCCGTGCAACATGTTGTAATCATTCATATTTCTGATTCCATGAAGAGAATCTTTTCAACACAGAGGAGTATCCGTCGATCTGGGGATAGTCCTGTCTATGACTGCAGTCGAACCGACTTATCCCTGTTATCCAGAGGACCAACAACAACAACAACTTTTCTTTCTTAATTATTTATTATTGAAGAGAGGCGGGCGAAGGAGCGAGACATGATCGGTGAATATCTGGCAATGGGCTATCCCTGGACCAAAAGCCTGCACGTCATCTCAGTGGTTGCCTGGATGGCCGGGCTTTTCTATCTGCCGCGGCTCTTTGTCTATCACGCGGAGCAGATCGAAGCCGGCAGCGACGCGGATGCGTTGTTTCAGACGATGGAATATCGGCTGCTGCGCGCGATTATGAATCCAGCGATGATTGCGACATGGATCTTTGGTCTCGCCCTCGTGTTCACGCCGGGCGTGGTGTACTGGGCTGATTTCTGGCCCTGGGCCAAGGCCGGGGCGGTATTGGTCATGACCTGGTTCCATCATTGGCTGGCCTTGCGTCGCAAGGAGTTCGCCAAGGGTGCCAACACCCGCACGGGGCGCACCTATCGGATCATGAACGAGGTGCCGACGCTGTTGCTGATCATCATCGTCATCTCGGTCATTGCGCGCCCGTTTAGCTGAGCGGTTGACTCGACCGGCTGTGCGCCTTATTTCGCGGGTTAACGAGGCCGTCCGGCCTTTGCTGTTTCCCACTGAAAATGACACGGTCGGTTTGCCGCCTGAGGCGATGCTGTGCATGCGACGAGATTATCATCATGACAATTGAGCAACTGAATCTGGCCGACCTGAAGGCCAAATCTCCGAAAGACCTGCTGGCAATGGCCGAGGAACTGGAGATTGAGAACGCGTCGACCATGCGCAAGGGCGACATGATGTTCTCGATCCTCAAGGAACGGGCCGAGGATGGCTGGGAAATCTCTGGCGATGGAGTGCTGGAGGTTCTGCAGGACGGGTTCGGGTTCCTGCGCTCGCCTGAGGCCAACTACCTGCCCGGTCCCGATGATATCTATGTCTCACCCGAGATGATCCGCCAGCATTCGCTGCGCACCGGCGACACAGTCGATGGCGTTATCAACGCACCGCGCGAGAACGAGCGCTATTTTTGCTTGGTCAAGGCGACCAAGATCAATTTCGAGGAACCGGAGCGGGCCCGTCACAAGATCAACTTTGACAACCTGACGCCGCTTTATCCCGATGAGCGGCTGAATATGGAAACCGCCGACCCGACGACCAAGGACCGGTCGGCGCGGATCATTGATCTGGTGGCACCGATCGGCAAGGGCCAGCGGTGTCTGATCGTGGCGCCGCCGCGGACGGGTAAAACCGTGCTGCTGCAAAACATCGCCCACTCGATCGAGCAGAACCACCCCGAATGCTATCTGATCGTCCTTCTGATCGACGAACGCCCCGAGGAAGTGACTGACATGCAGCGCTCGGTGAAGGGGGAGGTTGTGTCCTCGACCTTTGACGAACCCGCCACCCGCCACGTTGCGGTCGCCGAAATGGTCATCGAAAAGGCCAAGCGGCTGGTCGAACACAAGCGCGATGTTGTCATCCTGCTGGATTCGATCACCCGCCTGGGCCGCGCCTTCAACACGGTCGTTCCGTCCTCGGGCAAGGTTCTGACCGGTGGTGTCGATGCCAACGCGTTGCAGCGGCCCAAGCGGTTCTTTGGTGCGGCGCGCAATATCGAAGAGGGCGGATCGCTGACCATCATCGCAACCGCCCTGATCGATACCGGCAGCCGGATGGACGAGGTCATCTTCGAAGAGTTCAAGGGCACCGGCAATTCCGAGATCGTGCTGGACCGCAAAGTGGCCGACAAACGCGTGTTCCCGGCGATGGACATCCTGAAATCCGGCACCCGGAAAGAGGATCTCCTGGTCGACAAGGGCGATCTGCAAAAGACCTTCCTGCTGCGGCGCATTCTGAACCCGATGGGAACCACGGATGCCATCGAGTTCCTGATCTCGAAACTGAAGCAGACCAAGACAAATTCCGATTTCTTCGATTCAATGAACAGCTGACCCTCTGGCCGGAGGCCGCTTGATGGAAACGATCTATGCACTGGCCACCGCGCCGGGCAAGGCGGGCGTTGCCGTGATCCGAATTTCGGGGCCGGACGCCAATCGGGTGGCCACGGTGCTGGCCGGCGATTTGCCCGGGGTCGGAACGGCACGGCTGCGTGTTTTGCGCGATGCGGCGGGTGTTCCGCTTGATAGCGGGCTGGTTTTGCGGTTTGCGGGCCCAAACAGCTTCACTGGCGAGGATGTGGTCGAATTGCAGACCCATGGCAGCCCGGCAAGCGTCAAGGCCGTCCTGACGGCGATTGAGGCGACCGGGCTGGCGCGCGTGGCGGAGCCGGGTGAATTCACCCGCCGTGCGCTTGAAAATGACCGGATGGATCTGGCGCAGGTCGAGGGGCTGGCCGATTTGATCGATGCAGAAACCGAAGCACAGCGCGCCCAGGCGATGCGCGTTCTGTCCGGTGCTTTGGGCGACCTGGTCGAGGGTTGGCGCGCCGATCTGTTGCGTGCGGCGGCATTGCTGGAAGTAACCATCGATTTTGCGGATGAAGATGTGCCAGTTGATGTCGCGCCCGAGGTACGCGATTTGCTGTCCGGTGTCATCCTTGCGCTGAGGGCGGAGGTCGCTGGCGTGGCCGTGGCCGAACGTATTCGCGATGGATTCGAGGTCGCTATCCTTGGCGCGCCGAATGTTGGAAAATCTACACTTCTCAATGCATTAGCGGGTCGTGAGGCGGCGATCACCTCTGATGTCGCGGGCACCACCCGTGATGTGATCGAGGTGCGTATGGATCTGCGCGGGCTGCCGGTGACATTGTTGGACACTGCCGGGTTGCGGGATGCTGGCGATGTGATCGAGCGGATCGGAATCGACCGCGCGGTGGCGCGGGCGGAGGCGGCCGATATCCGGGTGTTTCTGAAAACGGACCCGGGCGACCGGGCGTTGGTAGAGCTGCGGGATGGAGATGTGGTGTTGCAGGGCAAGGGGGATTTGTTTCCCGATGTGCAGGACGGCATCTCTGGCGCGACCGGGCGCGGGGTGCAGGAGCTGATCGATCGCTTGGCGGCCACGCTTGAGATGCGAACAGCGCGGCAGGCGACGGCGACGCATTTGCGGCACCAACACGCGATGGAAGCGGCCATCGGCTCTTTGGAAGCGGCGATTTCTGAGGTAGAAGCCGGTTCAGATCGGACAGAACTGGCCGCGGAACACCTGCGCCATGCCGTTCGGCGGTTGGATGCGTTGATCGGGCGACTGGATGTCGAGACGGTGCTGGGAGAAATATTTTCTCGGTTCTGCCTCGGGAAGTAGGAGTGTTTCACGTGAAACATCTTGATTTTGATGTTGTGGTGATCGGCGGCGGCCACGCCGGCGCAGATGCGGCGCATGTCGCGGCCCGCGCCGGTGCGCGCGTGGCCTTGCTGACATTGAAGGCCGACGGCATTGGCGTCATGTCCTGCAATCCGGCGATTGGCGGGTTGGGTAAGGGCCATCTGGTGCGCGAGATCGATGCGTTGGGCGGTGCCATGGGACGCGTGGCGGATGCTTCGGGCATTCAGTTTCGACTGCTCAACCGGCGCAAGGGTCCGGCGGTGCAGGGGCCGCGCACTCAGTCCGACCGAAAACTCTATCGCCGGGCGATGCAGGCTGAGTTGGCAAATTTGCCAGGTCTGCGTGTGATCGAAGGCGAGGCGGCCGATTTTCTGTTGCATCATGGGCGCGTTTGCGGCGTCCGTCTGGCCGACGGATCCGAGATAGCTTCGCGCGCGGTTGTTTTGACAACGGGCACATTTCTGCGGGGCATCATCCATATCGGCGATGTGCAGCGGCCGGGTGGCCGGATGGGCGACAAACCGTCTATATTGCTCGCCGAACGGATTGACGCGTTCGGCCTGCCTCTGGGGCGGTTGAAAACCGGCACACCGCCGCGTTTGAGCGGAGCATCCATCAATTGGGATATCCTGGAGCGCCAGCCCGCCGATGATGATCCGGTAATGTTTTCCTTCCTGTCAAAGGGCCCGCGGGTCCGACAGGTTTCCTGCGGCATCGCGCATACAAACGCTGAAACGCATGAGATTATCCGAGAAAACCTGGAGCGGTCGGCCATGTATGGCGGGCATATCGACGGGGTTGGCCCGCGCTACTGCCCTTCGATTGAAGACAAGATCGTTCGGTTTGCCGATAAGGAGTCGCATCAGATATTTCTTGAGCCCGAAGGGCTGGATGACGACACGATCTATCCCAACGGCATTTCGACGTCGCTGCCCCAGGATGTGCAAGAGCGATATGTGAACTCGATTCGAGGGTTGGAGCAGGCCGAGATTGTGCAGCCCGGATATGCCATCGAATATGACTACGTCGACCCGCGGGCTCTGACGCCCAACCTGGAGGTAAAGGATGTTCCGGGCTTGTATCTTGCGGGCCAGATCAACGGGACAACCGGGTATGAAGAGGCGGCCGCGCAGGGGCTGGTTGCCGGCTTGAACGCGGCCAATGCGGCATTGGGCAAGGATCCGGTTCAGTTTGGTCGCGATGAAAGCTATATCGGGGTCATGATTGACGACCTTGTAACCAGGGGTGTCAGCGAACCGTATCGGATGTTCACGTCGCGGGCCGAGTTTCGACTGACGCTGCGTGCTGATAACGCGGATCAGCGCCTGACGCCGCGCGCGATGGCGCTCGGTATTGTCGAGGGTGCGCGCGCCGCTGTTTTTGAGGACAAGATGGCGCGCTTGGCGCGGGGCTACGACGTGTTGCGCGAACACAGCCTGACCCCGACCGAGGCACGGCGGCATGGGTTGAACGTCAATCAGGACGGTCAGCGCCGTATCGCGCTGAATTTGCTTGGGTTTCCGGATATCACCATGTCCGATCTTGAGCGGATCTGGCCAGAGATCGAAGCCGTCGACCGCGAGACAAAGGATCAGCTATCGCGCGAAGCCCTCTATGCCAGCTATATTGAACGGCAAAAAACAGACGTCGCGGCGTTAAAGCGCGATGAGGCTCAAAAAATTCCCCCGGCATTCGCCTATGATGAGATCGACGGATTGTCGAATGAGCTGCGGGGTAAGCTCTCTGTGATCCGTCCGCAAACGTTGGGTCAGGCCGGCAGAATCGACGGGATGACCCCGGCAGCGCTGACTCTTCTCCTTGTAAAACTCCGTCAGTTCGACCGGAAACGGGCATGACAGAGGGGGACGCCAAGGCCTGGCTTCAACAAAATGTTTCACGTGAAACATTTGAACGGCTGGAAATCTTCGCCGCCGCGTTGGCCAAATGGCAACGGGCCATCAATCTTGTCTCTGGAGCAACACTGCCCGAGCTGTGGGCGCGCCATTTCCTCGATTCGGCGCAGATCTACCGCCACAGCCGCGAGACGGCCGGGCTGTGGCTCGATATCGGGACGGGCGGCGGCTTTCCGGGGCTGGTTTGTGCGGCATTGGCGGCGGATGATCGGCCGACGCAGCGGTTTACGTTTATCGAATCCGACTTGCGAAAATGCAGCTTTCTCAGAACCGTTGCTGTCGAAATGGGCCTGACGGTCAATATTTTGACGCGCAGGATCGAAGATGCGCCGCCGCAAAACGCAGATATCCTTAGCGCACGCGCGCTGGCCCCCCTGACCAAGCTATGCGACCATGCGGCGCGCCATCTCGCGCCGGATGGGGTGGCCCTGTTCCTGAAAGGTGCCACACATGCCAGGGAAATCCGAGAGGCCCTTGAGACCTGGAGCATGACGTTGGACATTATCCCAAGTCAGACAGCCCAAGGGGCTGTGATTCTGAAAATCGGAGACATCCGCCGTGCCTGAAGTCAGTCGACCGCGCTGTATCGCCATCGCAAATCAAAAAGGTGGCGTCGGCAAGACAACGACCGCCATAAATCTGGGCGCGGCCCTTGCCGATCTGGGACAGCGTGTTCTGATCATTGACCTGGACCCTCAGGGCAATGCGTCGACGGGTCTGGGCATTGATGCCGACCAACGCATTTACACAACCTATGATCTGTTGATCGAGGGGATGGGCCTGCAGGAGATTGTGCTGCCCACGGGCGTCGACAACCTCTGGATCGCACCGGCAACCACCGATCTTAGCTCGGCGGACGTAGAGCTCGTTAGCAACGAAAACAGGGTTTTTCTGTTAAAAGACGCGCTGGTTCCCGAATTTCTGCGCGAATTTGACATCGTTCTGATGGATTGCCCGCCCTCGCTTAATCTTTTGACCGTGAATGCCATGGCCGCAGCGGACGCCGTTCTGGTGCCGCTGCAAACCGAATTTTTTGCGCTGGAGGGCCTGTCACAGCTGATGATGACCATTCGCGAAGTGCGCCAATCCGCCAATCCCCGCCTGCGGATCGAAGGCGTGGTTTTGACCATGTTCGACATCCGAAACAACCTGTGTCGGCAGGTCGAGGACGACGCCCGCGAAAACCTGGGTGAACTGGTTTATCAGACCCGCATTCCGCGCAATGTGCGATTGAGCGAAGCGCCATCCTATGCGATGCCCATACTGCAATATGACCCGACATCGCGCGGCAGCGCCGCCTACAGTGATCTGGCGCGTGAAGTTCTTGCGCGACACCTGCAACCCGCCTGACAGGAGAAACTCACATGGCAAATCGAGATCGACGTGGCCTGGGGCGGGGGTTGTCGGCGCTTATGGCCGATATCCCGCAGGCAGATGCGGAACCGCAAGGCGCGAGCGCCACAAGGCGCCCGGATATGAAGGTGCCGGTTGAGCGTGTGCGGCCGAACCCCGACCAACCCCGACGCGCTTTTACGCAAGAGGCGCTGCAGGAATTGGCGGCGTCGATTTCCGAAAAGGGTATCATCCAGCCCTTGATCGTGCGCCCGGACCCGGACACCCAGGAACTCTATCAGATCGTCGCGGGTGAACGCCGCTGGCGCGCGGCGCAGATCGCGCAACTGCATGAAATCCCGGTTATTATTCGCGAGTTTGACGATACCGAAGTTCTCGAAGTCGCGATCATCGAGAATATTCAGCGGGCTGATCTGAATCCCATCGAAGAGGCGACCGGCTACCGCCAATTGATGGACCGTTTCGACCAGACGCAGGAACATCTGGCCACCGCAATGGGTAAAAGCCGGTCGCATATCGCCAACCTGATGCGGTTGCTGACCTTGCCCGATGAGGTGCAGGGAATGCTGATGAACGGCAGCCTGTCGGCCGGTCACGCCCGCGCCCTGATTAATCGCGACGATGCGGTTCAGATCGCGCGCGATATCGTCCGCAACGGGCTTTCGGTGCGCGATGTCGAAAAGCGCACCCGGAAACCTGGGCAGGGCGGGCGAAAAGCCGACCGGAAGCTGACCGAAAAAGATGCCGATACGCAAGCGTTAGAGAGTGATTTGTCCGCAGCGTTGGGCCTGGCGGTGACGATCGATCACGATCCGGACAAGGGTGCCGGCAAGTTGACGATAGGCTACCGCGATCTGGGACAGTTGGATGATATCATCCAGATCCTGAACCGCGGCTAGGTCAGCAATTCCCGTAAGATAGCGTTCAGCACCGGGCGGCCCTTTTGCGTCGCGGCGATTCGGTCTCCGTCTTGCAGCAAAAACCCGTCATCGCAAAGCCAGGCCAGCGTTGCCACGGGCACGCTGGCACCATTCAAGCTGGCAAAACGCTGCAAAGAGCTTCCCTCCCGCAAACGCAGGCTCATCATCAGATACTCCACCGCCTGATCTGCCCGGCAAACCTGCTCTTCTCGGGAAGTGCCTGTGCCGGTTTTCTCGACCTGTTCCAACCACAAAGCGGGCGCGGCCAGAGTTTCGGTGGCGAAACGTCCGACCGGGGTTGTCAGACGGCCATGCGCTCCGGGTCCAATCCCGATATAGTCGCCGCCACGCCAATAAATCAGGTTGTGGCGGCTTTCGCACATATCGCGGGCGTGATTTGACACCTCATAGGCCGGCAGGCCGGCATCTTCGCAGATCTCTTGCGTCGCCAGATACATCTCGGCGGCACGATCATCGCTTGGCAGGCCCGTCAGCCCACCCTTGGCTAGCCGATCGCCGAATGCGGTGCCCTCCTCGATTGTCAGCTGATACAGAGAAAAGTGATCTATCGCCATATTCAGAGCCTGTTTCAGCTCTGCGCGCCAATCCTCAACAGACTGGTCCTGACGCGCATAGATGAGATCAAAACTGACGCGATCAAACAAGTCTCGGGCGGTTTGAAACGCGGCCTTTGCGTCCTGGGCGCTATGCAGCCGCCCCAGTCGCCGCAAATCGTGGTCATTGAGCGCCTGAACACCTAGCGAAACCCGATTGACGCCGGCCGCGCGATACTCGGCAAAGCGCCCGGCTTCCACCGAGCCTGGATTAGCCTCGAGCGTGACCTCAAAGCTGTTCGAGATCGGCCAGCTCTGCTTGATTTCATCGAGAATCGCATGAACCAGAGCCGGATCCATCAGCGAGGGCGTTCCGCCACCAAAGAATACGGTATCCAAATGTCGGCCAGCGGTTGCAGCTTTGTAGCGGCGGATTTCCGACAGATAGGCGCGCTTCCAGCGATCTTGGTCGATCGAAGCCGAAACGTGTGAGTTAAAATCGCAATACGGGCATTTTGACTGGCAGTAAGGCCAATGCAGATAGAGGCCAAAGCCGCCTTGGGGTTGCTCCTCAGCGGCCAAGGGCGGCAACCAGTTTGCGGAACGCATCAGCGCGGTGGCTGATCTTGTTCTTTTCCCACCTGTCCATCTCACCAAAGGTGCTAACATAGCCTTCTGGTTGAAAAATCGGATCATACCCATGACCCTGCTCTCCGCGCATCGGCCAAACAACCTGACCTTCCATCACCCCGGGGAACACCTCGTCATGACCGTCCGGCCAGGCAAGGACCAAGGTGCAGCAAAAGCGCGCGGTATGGGGTGTGGGCAGACCGGTTTCCACCAGCTTTCTATGCGTGGTGTCCATCGCCTTCACGAAATCGCGCCCATCGGGCGATTCGGCCCAATCGGCGGTATATACGCCGGGGGCACCGCCAAGCGCGTCAATTTCGATCCCGGAATCGTCGGCAAGCGCGGGCAGTCCGGTGGCGGCTGCGGCGGCATGGGCCTTGATGCGCGCGTTCTCGACAAAGGTGGTGCCGGTTTCCTCCGGCTCGGGCAAACCATGCGCCTTGGCAGAGGTCACCGAGATACCCAGAGGCTGCAGAAGATGCGCGATCTCATCAAGCTTGCCCTGATTATGCGTTGCAATCAGAAGCGTATCACCGCCGAATTGCCGCATCAGGAGGTCGCCGCCTTTTGTGCCGCCACCAGCTCGGCCACGCCCTTATCGGCCAGCGCCATGAGCTGCGCGAACTGGTCCTTGCTGAAGGTCGCGCCCTCGGCGCTGGCCTGCAGCTCGATCATCTGGCCGCCGCCGGTCATCACGAAATTGCCATCGGTTCCGGCCTCGCTATCTTCATCATAGTCGAGATCAAGCACCGGCTGCCCGGCGAACACACCGCATGAGACCGCGGCGACATGATCGACAATCGGGTCCGAGACGACATCGCCCGCCTTCATCAGCTTGTTCACCGCCATCCTGAGCGCGACCCATCCGCCGGTGATCGCGGCGCATCTTGTGCCGCCATCGGCCTGGATGACATCGCAATCAACCGTGATCTGCCGTTCGCCAAGCGCAACTCTGTCGATACCCGCGCGCAGGGAACGACCTATAAGACGTTGAATTTCCTGCGTTCTTCCGGATTGTTTACCGGCAGAAGATTCGCGGCGCATCCGGGTATGGGTCGCGCGCGGCAGCATCCCGTATTCCGCCGTGACCCAGCCAAGACCGGTATTGCGCAAAAAGGGCGGCACGCGCTCTTCCAGCGATGCGGTGCACAGAACATGGGTGTTGCCGCATTTGATCAGGCAGGAGCCTTCGGCATAGCGCGTCACATCGGTTTCAATCGAAATCGGGCGCATTTGGTCTAGGTTTCGGCCGGACGGGCGCATATCTGTCTCCTGGGCTATGGTCACGCTTGGGATAGTCCGTCGATGCAGCCCGGTGCAACCCCGATTGACCTTGCCGCGCTCACGCCGCTTAATGTTTCGGACCTGAAAAGGCCCAACACGATGTCAGAGACCGCCAATATACTGGCCGAAATGAACGAACGCTCCCGCGAGGTGTTTCGCCGGGTCGTTCAGGGCTATCTGGATACCGGCGCACCGATGGGCTCGCGGACCTTGACGCGCAGCTTGTCGGAACAGGTTTCCGCCGCCACGATCCGCAACGTGATGCAGGATCTGGAATATCTGGGATTGCTCGACAGCCCCCATGTTTCGGCTGGCCGGGTGCCGACGCAGTTGGGGCTACGGATGTTTGTCGATGGTCTTCTGGAGGTTGGCGATCTGACCAGCGATGACCGCAAGCGGCTGGATTCCACGCTTGGCGGGAACGACGCGGATGTGGCGCTGAAGCTGGACCGGCTCGGCTCGGCCCTATCCGGTGTCACGCATGGCGCAAGCCTGGTTCTGACGCCCAAACACGAGGCACCGATCCGTCACGTCGAATTTGTCTCACTGGCCCCGGACCGGGCGCTTGTCGTTCTGGTCTTTGCCGATGGCCATGTCGAAAACCGTGTCTTTACACCGCCACCCGGGCAAACGCCGGGCTCGATGCGCGAGGCGGCGAATTTCCTGAATTCCCTGGTCGAGGGTAAAACGGTCTCCGAATTGCGGCATGTGATGGACACCGAAATGCGCGCGCGCCGTCAGGAAATCGACGCCCTTGCGCGCGAGCTGGTCGAAAGCGGCACGGTCCTGTGGGAAAACGAGGGCGACCGTACCGAGCGGCTGATTGTCCGTGGCCGGTCTCATCTGTTGGATTCCGGGCCCGAATCCGAAGAGCTGGACCGCATTCGCAAGCTGTTTGACGATCTCGAACGCAAGCGCGATATCGCCGAATTTCTGGAATTGACCGATCAGGGCGACGGCGTGCGCATTTTTATCGGCTCGGAGAACAAACTTTTCTCACTTTCGGGTTCCTCTCTGGTGGTTTCCCCATATATGAACGCAGATCGAAAGATCATCGGCGCGGTCGGGGTCATCGGGCCCACGCGGCTGAACTATGGCCGCATCGTCCCGATCGTAGATTACACGGCACAACTGGTCGGCAAGCTGATCGCCGATCAGGGATAAGAGGTTTGAGAATGGCTGAGCCCAAGGAAGAGATGTTTCTGGACGATCCGGAATCCATCGAGGCAGAGATCGAGGCGGCGCTGGCCGATGAAGATCCGATCGACATCACGTCGGATCTGGGCGGGTCCGAGCTGGCGGCGCTGCAGGCCGAACGCGATGAGCTGAAGGATCGCTTGCTGCGAACGCTGGCGGAATCCGAGAATGTGCGCAAACGGGCCGACCGCGACCGGCGCGAGGCCGAACATTACGGCAGCACCCGCCTGGCCCGCGATCTGTTGCCTGTCTATGACAACCTCTATCGCGCCCTTGAGGCCGCCAATAAGGAGGAAAACCAGGTCGAGGCCGGTGTGATCGAGGGTGTCGAGTTGACGTTGCGCGAATTCTTGAACGTGTTTTCCAAACATGGCGTATCGCCGGTTGTCCCCGAAATTGGCGACGCGTTTGATCCGCAACAGCACGAGGCCATGTTCGAGGCCCCGTTGCCCAACACCAAAAAAGGCGAGATCATTCAGGTGATGGCCGTGGGTTTCATGCTGCATGAGCGTTTGCTCAGGCCGGCACAGGTTGGCGTATCGTCGAATCCGGGGGCCTAATCCTCGGCCAGGTCGATCAACTCATAGATCAGATCCAGAGCATCCCGGGGCGATAACGTGTCGGGATGTATGTCTTTCAGGCGGTCGTTGAGTTTCGAGGCCTGCCTAGGCTGTGCTGCCGGTGCCGGATTTGCGGAGAAGAGCGGCAAGTCGTCGATCAGCGCCTTTTGCCTGTCGCCACCTTCACGCTCACCTTTTTCCAGCGCCTCCAGCACCGATTGCGCGCGTGAAACAACCGCCGCAGGCAGCCCGGCCAGCTTGGCCACTTGCACGCCATAGGACCGATCCGCGCCGCCGGGGCGGACCTCGTGCAGGAAAATCACCTCTCCGTCCCATTCGCGCACGGCGACGGTGGCGTTTTCCACGCCCGCCATACGATCCGCCAGCGATGTCATCTCATGGTAATGCGTGGCGAAAAGCGCCCGGGCCTTGTTGACATCGTGCAGATGTTCGAGCGTCGCCCAGGCGATGGAAAGCCCGTCATAGGTGGCTGTTCCGCGCCCGATCTCATCGAGAATAACCAGCGCCCGGTCATCGGCCTGATTGAGGATCGCGGCGGTTTCGACCATCTCCACCATGAAGGTGGATCGCCCCTGCGCCAGATCATCGGATGCGCCGACGCGGCTGAAAACCTGTGAAACAAGACCGATCGTCGCGGCCGTTGCGGGCACATAGCTGCCCATCTGGGCCAGGATCGCAATCAACGCGTTTTGCCGCAGATAGGTCGACTTACCGGCCATGTTGGGGCCGGTCAGCAGAATCAGCGCGGCCTGATCGGGATCTGCCGACAGGGTGCAGTCATTGGTGATAAATGGCGCACCGGTCTTTTGCAGGGCGCGTTCCACCACCGGGTGCCGGCCGCCTGTGATCACAAAATCGCGGCTATCATTGATAATCGGGCGGATCCAATTCTCCTGCTGTGCCAAAGTGGCAAGCGCGGTGGCAAGATCAATTTCCGCAAGCCCTCCCGAGGTTGCGCTGATCGCCTCGTGAGCGTCCAAAATCGCCTGTTTTAGAGACTGAAACAGGGTCTTTTCGATCTCCAGCGCCCGGTTTCCCGCATTCAGGATCCGGGTTTCAAGTTCAGATAGCTCAACAGTCGTGAACCGAACCTGATTGGCGGTGGTCTGACGGTGGATGAAGCGCTCGGAGAGCGGCGGCGACAGCATCTTCTGGGCGTGGGTCGCCGTGGTTTCGATGAAGTAGCCCAGGACATTGTTGTGTTTGATTTTCAGCGATGCGACACCCGTCGCCTTGGCATAATCGGCTTGCATCCCGGCAATCACCGCGCGCCCTTCGTCGCGCAACTGGCGGGTCTCATCCAGTTCGGCGTGATAGCCGCTCGCGACAAAGCCGCCGTCGCGCGTCAAAAGCGGCGGCTCGGCGATCAGAGCGCGTTCCAGAAGGTCGATCAGAACATCATGCCCCGAGAGCGCATCAGCAGCACCGCGCAACAGCGGCGGCAGGTCGGACGCGTTCATCGCGGCGTGAATGGCGCGGCCCTGCACCAATCCGTTTCGAATTGCCGCCAGATCGCGCGGGCCCGCCCGATCGAGCGACAAGCGCGACAGCGCCCGGTCCATATCCGGGGTCTGGCGCAGGGTGCGGCGCAGATCCTCGGCCGTTGCCATGTCATCGATGAAACAGGCAATGGCGGCGTGGCGGGGATCGATCACATCGACCACGGTCGAGGGGCTGGACAGACGACGCTCCAAAAGGCGCGCCCCGGCGGACGTGACCGTTCGGTCAATCGTCGCCAAAAGCGATCCGGCCCGCCCACCCGAAAGCGCCGCAGTCAGCTCCAGGTTTTTCCGGGTGGCGGCATCTATCTGCATCATCCGCTGCGCTGCTTGGGCAACAGGCGGGCGCAACAGTGGCAATTTCCCCTTCTGCGTGATCTCCAGATAATCGATCACAGCCCCCATCGCAGACAGATCGGCCCGGGAAAACTGCCCAAAGGCATCCAGCGATTTCACCTGAAACAGAGCCTGCAATCGCCCCTCTGCCGACCGGCTGTCGAAACTCGCGGGCGACAGGGGCGTGATCGCGGCACCGTTTTGTTCGATCACCTCGATTGCATCGGCATCCAGCCCGTCAGCGACCAGAACCTCGCGCGGGGCAAGCCGGGCGAGCTCTGGCCCCAGGCGCACCAGAGGGCAGGCCATCACATGAAACGCCCCGGTCGAGATATCGGCCCAGGCCAGCGCACCCACCCCCCTGATATCGGAGTAAGCGGCCAGGAAATTATGGCTGCGGGCCTCAAGCAGGCTGTCCTCGGTCAGGGTGCCCGGCGTGACAAGGCGCACAACCTCGCGCCGCACGACGGCCTTGTAGCCGCGTTTCTTGGCCTCGGACGGGTCTTCCATCTGTTCGCAAACCGCAACCCGGAAACCTTTGCGGATCAGGGTCTGAAAATAGCCCGTGGCGGAATGGGCGGGCACGCCGCACATCGGGATATCCTCGCCCTGATGCTTGCCGCGCTTCGTCAATGCGATATCCAGCGCCTCGGCGGCGGCCACCGCATCGTCGAAAAACATCTCGTAGAAATCGCCCATCCGGTAAAACAACAGCGCGTCGCGGTGCTGCGCCTTGATTTCCAGAAATTGCGCCATCATCGGCGTCACTTGCGCGCTCATCCATACCCCCGTGGTCGTGCTGCAGACCCTACCCATTGCCGCAGCGGTGTAAAAGGCCGCATTAGGCTTTGGTTGAGGTCACGAGCGCGGGTCGCTAAGACTTTGGGGCTGAAGCCCAACGAAAGCACCGGACCCATGGCAAACAAGACCAAGATCACCCGCGAAGAGGCCCTGTCATTTCACCTCGATCCGCGCCCGGGCAAGATCGACATCCAGGCCTCGGTACCGATGACAACACAGCGTGACCTGAGCCTGGCCTATTCGCCCGGTGTCGCGGTCCCCTGTGAGGCCATCGCCGAGAACCCGGAAACCGCCTATGATTACACCTCCAAGGGCAACATGGTCGCGGTGATTTCCAACGGGACGGCGGTTTTGGGCCTCGGCAATCTGGGCGCGCTGGCCTCGAAACCGGTGATGGAGGGCAAGGCGGTCCTGTTCAAGCGTTTCGCCGATGTGAATTCCATCGATATCGAGCTGGATACCGAGGACCCGGATGAATTCGTCAATGCCGTGCGCCTGATGGGCCCGACATTCGGCGGCATCAATCTGGAGGATATCAAGGCCCCCGAATGTTTCATCATCGAGCAACGCCTCAAGGAAGAGATGGATATCCCCGTCTTTCACGACGATCAGCATGGCACGGCGGTGATCTGTGCCGCCGGTCTGATCAACGCGCTGCATATTTCGGGCAAGCAGATCGAGGATGTGAAGATCGTTCTCAACGGGGCAGGGGCCGCAGGGATCGCCTGTCTGGAGCTTTTGAAAGCGATGGGCGCGCGGCACGAGAATTGCATCATGTGCGACACCAAGGGCGTGATCTATCAGGGCCGAACCGAGGGCATGAACCAATGGAAATCGGCCCATGCGGTCAAGACCGACCTGCGCAGCCTGGAAGAGGCGATGCAGGGCGCGGATGTGTTTTTGGGCGTGTCTGCAAAGGGGGCGGTGACGCAGAACATGGTCAAATCCATGGCCGACAATCCGGTGATCTTCGCGATGGCGAACCCGGATCCCGAGATTACGCCCGAGGAGGCGCATGAGGTGCGTGTCGATGCCATCGTGGCGACCGGGCGCTCGGATTACCCCAATCAGGTGAACAACGTTCTGGGCTTTCCCTATCTCTTTCGCGGGGCGCTGGACATCCATGCCCGCGCCATCAATGACGAGATGAAAATCGCCTGCGCCGAGGCGCTGGCCGAATTGGCGCGCGATGATGTGCCTGATGAGGTGGCGATGGCCTATGGCCGCAAGCTCAGCTTTGGCCGCGATTACATCATCCCGACACCATTCGATCCGCGCCTGATACACACCATCCCGACGGCCGTGGCGCGCGCGGGCATGGATACCGGCGTGGCGCGGCGTCCGATCCTGGATCTTGACGCCTATTCCCAGACTCTCAAGGCGCGGATGGATCCGACCGCGTCGATCCTGCGTGGCATCAATACACGGGCGCGGGCCGCCCAGGCGCGGATGATCTTTGCCGAGGGCGACGATATCCGGGTGTTGCGCGCCGCCGTCTCCTATCAACGCAACGGGATGGGCAAGGCCGTGGTTGTCGGGCGTGAGACGGACGTGAAAACCAAGCTGGAGAGCGTCGGGCTGGGCGATGCCGTGCCAGAGCTGGAGGTCGTCAATGCGGCCAATACCAGCCATTTGGACAGCTACAAATCCTTTCTTTATCAGCGGTTGCAGCGCAAGGGGTTCGACCGGCAGGATATTCATCGCCTCGCCTCACGCGACAGGCATGTCTTTGCCTCCCTGATGCTGGCGCATGGCCATGGCGACGGGTTGGTAACCGGGGCCACGCGAAAATCGGCGCATGTTCTGGGATTGATCGGGCATGTATTCGACAGCAAGGCCGAAGATGGGGCCGTGGGGGTCACGGCGCTGTTTCACAAGGGCCGCATCGTGCTGATCAGCGACACGCTGGTGCATGAATGGCCCGAGGCCGAGGATCTGGCCCTGATCGCGCGCCGTGGGGCCGCGGTTGCGCGTGGTCTGGGGATTGAGCCGCGCGTCGCTTTTGTCAGCTTTTCAACCTATGGCTACCCCGTGTCCGAACGCGCTGAAAAGATGCATCAGGCCCCCGCCGTGCTGGACCGGATCGGCGTCGATTTCGAATATGACGGCGAGATGGCCGTCGATGTGGCTCTGAACATGGATGTGATGGAGCAGTATCCCTTTACGCGCCTGTCGGGCCCGGCCAATGTTCTGGTGGTTCCGGCGCGCCATTCGGCCTCGATCTCGGTCAAGCTGATGCAGGAGATGGCCGGGGCCACGGTGATCGGTCCGATCCTGACCGGGCTGGGGCATCCGGTGCAGATCTGCTCGACCGTCGCCACCGCGAACGATATTCTCAATATGGCCGTGATGGCGGCATGTGAGATCGGGCGTTAAATAAGCCCGCCGGGATGACCTGGCGGGCAATTATTCGGGTGATGGGACCGCAAGGACAACCTTCCGGGGCTCCGCCCGTGAAACACTCAAACGCTCCACTGGAGCGTTTGCCGCGCCTTTGGGCGCGGACCCGTGTTTCACCCCTTCATGTCATCCCAGAAGCTTTTGACCTTGTCGAAAAAGCCGTGCGCATTTGGGTTGTTTGAATGGGCGCAGCTGTCCTCGAATTCGCGCAGCAGCTCTTTCTGCTTGCTGGTCAGCTTGACGGGCGTTTCCACCGCCAGCTCGATATACATCTCACCCTGACCGGGGCCGCGCAGGGCGGGCATGCCCTTTGACCGCAGGCGCATCTGACGCCCCGATTGCGACCCTTCAGGCACTTTCACCCGGCTGCGGCCGCCGTCGATGGTGGGCACTTCGATCTCTCCGCCAAGAGAGGCCGTGACCATCGAGACCGGAACCCGGCAGAAAAGATCCAGCCCGTCGCGCTGGAAAATCGCGTGTTCGGCCACTTCGATGAAGATATAGAGATCACCGGACGGTCCGCCGCGCAAGCCGGCCTCACCTTCGCCCGACAGGCGGATGCGGGTGCCGGTTTCGACGCCGGCCGGAATATTGACCGACAGCACTTTTTCCTTTTGCACCCGGCCCGCGCCACCGCAGCCGTTGCAGGGGTTCTTGACGATCTGGCCAGCACCCGAACAGGTGGGGCAGGTGCGTTCGACAGTGAAAAACCCCTGTTGCGCGCGCACTTTGCCCATGCCCGAACAAGTCGGGCAGGTCTGCGGTTCGGCCCCGCCTTCGGCACCCGATCCGCTGCAGTCATCGCAGGTTGCGGATGTCGTCACGGTGATGGATTTTTGCAGGCCCGAATAGGCATCTTCCAACGAAATCCGTAGGTTATAGCGCAGGTCAGACCCGCGCGCGGCGCGCTGACGCCCGCCGCCGCCACGCTGGCCACCCATGAAATCGCCGAAGAGATCCTCGAACACATCCGAGAAGGCCGATGCGAAATCGCCCTGACCGTGGCCACCGCCACGCGGTCCGCCACCCATGCCGCCGTCAAAGGCCGCATGGCCATAGCGGTCATAGGCGGCTTTCTTGTTGTCGTCCTTCAGGATCTCATAGGCCTCGTTGGCCTCCTTGAACTGCGATTCCGCCTCCGGGTTGTCGGAATTGCGGTCGGGGTGCAGTTCTTTGGCCTTTTTGCGATAGCCCTTTTTGATCTCGTCGGCGGTCGCCCCTTTCGAGACTCCGAGCACATCATAAAAATCGCGCTTTGCCATTTGTGGTATAGCCTCCTGAAACGCGGGTGACCGGCCAAAGTTTCCCTCAGCCGGTCACGGACGCGGGTCAATTCACGCGATTAGTCCCGGCGTTCGTCATTCAGATCTTCGAAATCGGCATCGACGATGTCATCATCCACGCCCGACGGCTCTTCGGCCCCTTCCGGTGCCTCTTCGCCCTCGGCTTCGGCCTGCGCCTTGTAGATCGCTTCGCCCAGTTTCATGGCCGCTTCTGTCACGTTCTGGATGCCGCCCTTGATCTTGCCGGCGTCCTCGGACTCCATGTTTTCTTCCAGCGCCTTGATCGCCAGCTCGATCGCCTCGACGGTGGTCGGATCGACCTTGTCGGAATGCTCTTCCAGCGATTTCTGGGTCGAATGGATCAGGCTTTCGGCCTGGTTCTTTGCTTCGACCAGATCCTTGCGTTCCTTGTCGGCCTCGGCGTTTTCCTCGGCATCGCGCACCATTTGCTCGATATCGTCATCGCTGAGACCACCCGACGCCTGGATCGTGATGTTTTGCTCCTTGCCAGTGCCCTTGTCCTTGGCACTGACCGACACGATGCCGTTTGCGTCGATGTCAAAGGTCACCTCGATCTGCGGCAGGCCGCGCGGAGCGGGCGGGATATCCTCAAGGTTGAACTGGCCCAACATCTTGTTATCGGCGGCCATTTCGCGTTCGCCCTGGAATACCCGGATCGTCACCGCGTTCTGGTTGTCCTCGGCGGTCGAGAAGATCTGGCTCTTCTTGGTCGGGATCGTGGTGTTGCGGTCGATCAGACGGGTAAAGACACCGCCCAGGGTCTCGATACCCAGGGAAAGCGGGGTCACATCCAGCAGCACCACGTCCTTGACGTCGCCCTGCAGAACACCGGCCTGAATGGCGGCCCCCATGGCAACAACCTCATCGGGGTTCACGCCCTTGTTGGGTTCCTTGCCGAAGAAATTCGACACTTCCTCGATCACCTTGGGCATCCGGGTCATGCCGCCAACCAGAACGATCTCGTCGATATCGCCTTTGCTGAGGCCCGCGTCTTTCAGGGCCGCCTGGCAGGGTTTCATCGACTTCTTGATCAGGTCGCTGACCAGGCTCTCCAGCTTGGCACGGGTCAGCTTCATGACCATGTGCAGCGGCTGGCCGCCATTGGGGTCCATCGAGATGAAGGGCTGGTTGATCTCGGTCTGCGTGGCCGAGCTGAGCTCGATCTTGGCTTTTTCGGCGGCCTCTTTCAGGCGTTGCAGCGCCATCTTGTCCTTGGTCAGGTCAACGCCGTTTTCCTTTTTGAACTCACCGGCGAGGTATTCGACGATGCGCATGTCGAAATCTTCGCCGCCCAGGAAGGTGTCGCCATTGGTCGATTTGACCTCGAAAAGGCCGTCGTCAATCTCGAGAATGGTCACGTCGAAGGTGCCGCCGCCAAGGTCGTAGACGGCGATTGTCTTGGTTTCTTTCCGGTCCAGGCCATAGGCAAGTGCTGCCGCGGTCGGCTCGTTGATGATGCGCAGCACCTCAAGGCCCGCGATCTTGCCGGCGTCTTTCGTGGCCTGACGCTGAGCGTCGTTGAAATAGGCCGGAACGGTGATGACCGCCTGGGTCACTTCCTCACCCAGATAGCTTTCGGCCGTTTCCTTCATCTTGCCAAGGATCAGAGCCGATACCTGCGCCGGGGAATATTTTTCGCCGCGCACTTCGACCCAGGCATCGCCATTGCCGCCATCGACGATGGCGTAGGGCACCAGTTTCTTGTCTTTTTCAACGGCGGCATCGCCAATCCGGCGCCCGATCAGGCGTTTCACGGCAAAAATGGTGTTGTCGGGGTTGGTCACGGCCTGGCGTTTGGCGGCCTGGCCAACCAGACGTTCATCATCCGTGTAGCCCACGATCGAGGGCGTGGTGCGCGCGCCTTCGGCATTTTCGATAACGCGCGGTTGCGCGCCATCCATGATGGCAACGCAGGAGTTGGTGGTTCCCAGGTCGATACCAATGACTTTGGCCATATTTTCAGATCCCTTCTTAAAGGCGATGTTGCAGAGGGCAGGTCCGAATGCGGCCCCCGGCCCCTATACTTGTTGGCCGGGAATGGCCCCGACCGTGCTTCGCAGGGTATATAAGTGGGGGTTGAGGCGGCTGCAAGCATGCGTAAGCCGGGAAGGTTTATGAATCTGCACCAAGGCGCATAAAGGAGGTTTCATGCACCCGATTACCACTCGCGGGTTCCTGATATTCAAGCATTTCCTGAAACCGGAGGCGCAGCGGGACATCCTCGCCGACATCCGCGGGGTGGTGCAGGCCGCGCCATTGACGGTGCCGGTCACCCCAAGCGGGCGCGAAATGTCGGTCCGGATGACATCGGCCGGGCGCTATGGCTGGGTCACGGACCGGGCCGGGTATCGGTATGAAAGCCGCCATCCTTCGGGGGTCGCCTGGCCGGCGATCCCGGGCCGCGCGCTGGATCTGTGGCGGATGGTGGCGGAGGTGGACCGGCCCCCGGATAGCTGTCTGATCAATTTCTATGGTGAAGGCGCGCGGATGGGGATGCATCAGGATAAGGATGAGGCGGATTTCACCATGCCGGTGGTGTCGGTCTCGCTTGGCGATGATGGGCTCTTTCGCATGGGCAACCGGGCGCGTGGCGGAAAAACCGCCTCGATCTGGCTTACGTCGGGCGACGTGGTGGTGATGGGCGGCGATGCGCGGCTGGCCTATCATGGCGTCGATCGCATCAGATTTGGCTCATCCGCATTGCTGCCCAAGGGCGGGCGGATCAATCTGACGCTTCGGGTGGTGGATTAGCGCCTGTCGCGTGTGACATGATCCACGCCTTCACGCCAAGCGGGGCCGAGGCAGCGTCTGCGCCGCATAACGCGTTCGGCCCCTTGGTGTGAATTCAATTCACCACGAGACCCTCTAGCGCGACAGCGAACAACACCCGTCCAGCAACACGGTTTGCCCGCTTGCCCGGCGAACGAATTGGGCGACGAGGCCGTAATCCCTGTCGCTCATTCCGTCCGAACAGATGCCCCGCCGGACAAAGGCCGTCATGGTCGATGTGCCGCTATCCAGGTCCATGGCGAACAGTGACGGTCCCCGTCCCGCCGCAGATCCGGACCATAGCTCGGCATAGGGTTCGTCTCGAACCTCAAAATCGCTCCAGTTGCCGCCACCGCTCAGGCGCTCATAGCTCCAGAAGGGCTCGGTCCCGCCGCAATAGAGCGGGGCTGGCAGACCCTGATCCCAGTCGGGCCCGGCACGGGTCAGAAACCGGGTTGATGCCCACCCCGATATTTCACCCATGGCAACGCGCGCCCAACGGCCGGTTTCATTGGTGCCCACGGCTTCGACGCCGGTGGCGTCGCGCGCCAGTGTGGCGATGATCGGATGGCTGACCCCCGGGCCGGCGCGCAGGTTCAGCACATCGCCATGCGGCACGCCGGTGACATTGAATAACGCGGGGTATTGCGGGGATTGTGCCGACACAGCGGTGCCAAGGATCAAGAAAATAAAGGAAAGAAAGATGTTCTTCATCGATTTGCCGACCAACTCACTGAGGCGCGTTTGCGCGTATAGAAATCCCCCATCAGGCCCAACAGGACAAAGAAAAGGGTGAAATAAATTGGATATTGCCAGTTGGTATAATGCGGGAAATAGTTGTTGAACGCAAATCCGCGCGACTGATCGATCAGATGGAACAAGGGATTCCAGTCGAACCAGGGGATCATAAAGCCGGGCAAGCTATTGGCGGTCATCATCTTGCCCGAGGCGATGATGTTGGCCCTGTTATAGACGAGTTGGATGATCGAGATCACGTCCGGCATCCAGGGCTTGAGCGCCAGCAGCACCAAGCCAACCGCGCAGCCTGAGGCCCAGGCCAGCAGATACATAAGCCCCACCCCGCCCCAGTCGAGAATATCGAGAGGGTTATAGAGCGTGTGGATGCCAAACAGGATTACAAGCAGGGAAAGCGTCTGAATATAGAGAGCCGCCAGCGCCGAGGACACAATGGCGACCAAAGTATTCATCGGCGCGTGCTGCATCATTGCCGAGGCCGGACCTTCCGCGCCCAAAACAGCGCCCAACGCCTTGATATGGGTGAGATAGAGGAAAATCCCGGTCAGCAGATAGACCATGAAATCGCCCCGGATCGCCATCCCGCGCGTGCCCAACACCGTGAACATGAAATAAAATGCCAGCACGAAAAGGATCGCTTGCAGCATGTTGATCCCCAACGCCACCAGGGCGTTGCCATGGGCCTCACGCACTTTTCGCACGGTCGAGACATAGGTCAGTTCGGCCAGATTCAGGATCATGCCGAAAGTGGTGCGATTATAGTCTTGCCGAAATTGCATCTTAAACCTGCTTGCCTGACCGAATCGCCGCTGCCCCCGTCTTTTTTCGCAGGGAATTCTTGCTCAATCCTTGGGAGCGGACGATAAACGCAAAACCCGAATTTTTCAATCTGCGCTTTGGAAAGGCGATCGATGGATTTCAACAAGATGAACGGCGTGTTTCGCACCCTGGCTTTGCAGGCCGGCGCGCGGATCATGCAGATTTACGACGCGGATGATTTCGAGGTGAAGGCCAAGTCCGATGACAGCCCCGTCACCGAGGCCGATGAAGCTGCCGACGCGCTGATTTCGGCAGGCCTTCGTGCGGCCTTTCCGGACGTGACCCTGGTGACCGAGGAGCAGGCGGCAAGCCATGGGCAAACCGCCGACAGCTTCATCATCGTCGACCCGCTGGACGGCACCAAGGAATTCATCAAGCGGCGCGGCGATTTCACGGTCAATATCGCCTATGTCGAAAATGGCGTGCCGCTGCGCGGCGTCGTTTATGCGCCTGCCAAGGGGCGGCTCTTTTACACGGATGCATCGGGGCGGTCGGTCGAGGAAACCGGGCCCTTCGATGAGGTGAAAACAGGCACTGTCAAAGGGATTTCTGTGTCGAAACCGAATAACGCGGCGCTGTTGGTCGTCGCCTCGAAATCGCATCGCGATGCGGCGACCGACGACTACATCAACAAATACGCCGTGCAGGATATGAAAAGCGCCGGATCATCGCTGAAATTCTGTCTGGTGGCCACGGGCGAGGCCGATATCTACCCCCGGCTTGGCCGCACCATGGAATGGGATACCGCCGCCGGTGATGCGGTTCTGCGGGGCGCGGGTGGCCATGTCATCCGTTTCGACGATCACACGAGTTTCACTTATGGCAAGGCGGGCTACGAGAACCCGTTTTTCATCGCCCATGCCCCCGGCGTCGAAGTGAAGGCAGGTTGACATGCGCACCGTTTGTATCATCCCGGCGCGCTACGCCTCGTCGCGCTATCCCGGCAAACCATTGGCCGAGCTGCGCGGGGCCACCGGCATTTCGCGCAGCCTGATTGAACGCAGTTGGCTGGCGGCGCAGGAGGTGCAGGGCATCGATGCGGTCTATGTCGCCACGGATGATGATCGGATCAGGCATGCGGCCGAAAGGTTCGGGGCCGAGGTCTTGATGACATCCGACACCTGCGGCAACGGCACCGAACGCTGCGCCGAGGCGCTGGAGCAGCTTGGCGATGTCGAGATGGTCGTGAATCTGCAAGGCGACGCGCCGCTGACGCCCGCCTGGTTTCTGGAGGATCTGATCGCAGGGCTGCGCGCCGCGCCGGATGCGGCGCTGGCCACGCCGGTTCTGCGCTGCGACGGCGAGACCCATTCGGCGTTGATGGCCGATCGCCATGCCGGGCGCGTCGGCGGCACCACGGCCGTGTTCGACGCCGATCATCACGCGCTCTATTTCTCCAAGGAGGTCATCCCCTATACCGGCCGCATCTATCAGCGTGACGAGGAGACACCGGTTTTTCACCATGTCGGCGTCTATGCCTATCGCCCCGACGCGCTGGCGGCCTATCCGTCCTGGCCGGTCGGGGTGCTTGAGACTCTGGAAGGGCTGGAGCAGCTGCGGTTCCTGGAGGCCGGGCACAAAGTGCTCTGCGTCGAGGTCGAGGCGCGCGGGCGCAAGTTCTGGGAGCTGAACAACCCCGAGGACGTGCCCCGGATCGAGACCATGCTGGCAGAGATGGGGGCCCCTTGACCCGAAACCCCACGGTCAGCGTCGTTATCGTCAGCCATGGGCGGCCCGCCTTGCTGCGGCGCGCGTTGATCGGGGTGAGCCAGCTGTTTTTCCGTCCGTTCGAGGCCGTGGTGATCGCCGATCAGGCGGGGCTCGATGCCATTGCAGATCTGCCGTTCTTCGGGCGGCTGAAAACCGGGCTTCAGGCGGTGGCCAACATCTCTGCGGCCCGCAATCAGGGGGTCGATCTGGCGGCGGGTGAGGTTGTCGCTTTCCTTGATGATGATGCGGTGCCCGAACCCACATGGCTTGATCATCTGAGCGCGGCTTTTGCAGATCCTGACCTGATGGCCGTCACCGGCACCGTCCTAGGCCGCAACGGGATCAGCGTGCAATGGGGCGGGCGTAGCGTCGATGCCCAAGGGGTGGCCTATCCTGTAGCGGGCGCAGTTCCGGCGGGTCATGCGGTCAAGCTGGAAGGCACCAATATGGCGATCCGGCGATCCGCGCTGGCCACGCTTGGCGGCTTCGATTCCGGGTACAGCTTTTTCCTCGACGAAACCGATCTGGCCTGGCGCTTGAAATCGCATGGTATGCAGGCCGGATTCGCGCCGATGGCCACGGTTCACCACGGCTATGCCGAAAGCCTGCGCCGCAGCGCCACCCGCGTGCCCAAGAGCCTGTTTCAGATCGGCGCAAGCAGCGCGATCTACCTGCGCAAACATAGCAACCCGGAAGCGATGGAGGCGCGGCTGAGCGACCTCATGCGCGAGCAATCGGACCGGGTGCAGGGTTTCGTGCGCAGGGGCGACATCGCTATCGATGACATGCAGCGCCTCTTGCAGGACTTGCAGGCGGGCATCGCGGAAGGCCGTGCCGCCGCGCCCGCGCCGGCCCATGTGGTTGCGTCCACACCCGATTTCCGCCCCTTTGCCGAGACGATGCCGCCTGAACCCCTCACTCTTGCGGGGCGGTGGTTTCAACGCGGATCGTTGTTGCAGCAGGCCGAGGCCGCCGCCGCCAAGGGGCGACCCAGCAGCCTGTTTTTGCTGGCCCCGACGACACGCGCGCATCGGGTTTTCTTTTCGGCATCGGGTGTCTGGGTGCAATCGGGCGGGCTGTTCGGACCATCGCTACGCAGCCAGCGCCGATTTACCTGCCACCGCTTTGCTGCGCGTATCGGCGCAGAACAGGCACGACTGGCCGGAATTCGCTGGATTTAGACGGCCGAACGGGTTCATATCAAAGACAAGAACGGTCTGAGGGCCTAGCCTGACGCAAGAACAGCGGCGGTCATGTGTTGGGAAGAGCAGGCCAGGCCTGGACCGACAGATAAGGCCGTGACAAAAAATTGGGAATAATCATGAAGAAAGTATCGAAAGCGATCTTTCCCGTTGCGGGCCTTGGAACGCGGTTTTTACCGGCCACGAAATCCATCCCCAAGGAGATCATGACGCTGGTTGACCGGCCGCTCATCCAATACGCGATCGACGAGGCCCGCGCCGCCGGGATCAGGGAGTTCATCTTTGTTACCGCGCGCGGAAAAAGCGCGTTGGAGGATTACTTTGACGTGGCCCCCGAACTGGAGAGCTCGCTGCGCAAGAAGGGCAAGCTGGATATTCTGGAGATGCTGAAATCCACCAATATGGATTCGGGCGAGATCGCCTATATGCGCCAGAACAAGGCCCTGGGCCTGGGGCATGCGGTCTGGTGCGCGCGGCGTTTGTTGGGCAATGAGCCCTTTGCCGTGATCCTGCCCGATGACGTGATCGCCGCCGACACGCCCTGCCTGCAACAGATGATGGAGGCGCATGCCGAGATCGGCGGAAACATGGTCGCCGCAATGGAGGTCCCGCCGGAAAAGGCCTCGGCCTATGGTGTTCTGGACGTCAAGGAAGATATGGGATCGGTCGTATCCGTGCAGGGCATGGTGGAAAAACCCGCGGTTGAGGACGCGCCGTCGAACCTTGCCGTTATCGGCCGCTATATCCTGACGCCCAATGTCATGCGCAACCTCAACCGCGCCAAGGCCGGTAGCGGCGGCGAGATCCAGTTGACCGACGCCATTGCGAAGGAGATCGCGGCCTCGGACAATGTCTATGGGTTCCGGTTCCGCGGCCAGCGCTACGATTGCGGATCCAAGGCCGGGTTCCTGCAGGCGACCGTGGCCTTTGGCATGGCGCGTGACGATCTGCGGGATGAGTTTTCGCAGTTTCTGGACGGGTTGGTTGCCATGAAGAACGCAGCCCAGTGATCTGATGTCGGGCCCGGTATGCCTTGATCTGACACGCCTATTATCGCGCGTCGGTCGTGGCCCGCTGACCGGTGTCGATCGTGTTGAACGCGCCTATGCCGATTGGGCCCTGGCGACCGATCCAGACCCGCGGTTTCTGGTGCGCACATCGCGGGGATATGCCGTGTTTGGCCGCGCCGGGGCGCAGGCATTCCTGGCGGCGCTTGACAATGACGGCGCCTGGGGGCGACCGGATCTTTTTTCACGCCTGACCGGCAGGGCAGCAAATCCGCGTCATGCCGCAGAGGCCCTGTTGCGCCGCCACGCGCTGGCGCGGTGTTTGCCGGGCCGCCTGCTCCCCTGCCTGTCCGATCACTTGCGTGAAAACACGACCTATCTGAATGTCGGGCACAGCAACCTGACCGACCAGACCCTGTTGGCGGTCCGGGCGCTGCCGGATGTGCGCCTGGCTGTCTTTGTCCATGACCTGATCCCGCTGGAGTACCCGCACTATTCCAGCCCTGGGTTTCCGGAACATTTCGCGGCGATGATGGCGCGCGTCGTCGCCTGCGCCGATATGATACTGTGCAATTCCGCCGACACCGCAACGCGGCTTGGATCGCGTTTTGAGGCCCTGCCGCCGGTAACCGCCGCCCATCTGGGGTTGGTCGATCTTGCCTTGGCTGCGCCGCTGCCCGTGCCGGTTGCCACCGACATCCCGCGTTTTGTGACCCTCGGCACCATTGAGCCGCGCAAGAACCACGCGTTGCTGCTGGATGTATGGGAGGCGCTGCCAGGGGAAAACCGCCCGCATCTGCATATCGTCGGACAGCGCGGTTGGGCCGATGCCGATTTGCTGGCGCGGCTGGACAATCACCCGCTGCGCGACGTCGCCATATTCGAACATACGGGCCTGACCGACGGTCAGGTGACCAGCCTCATGACCGGGGCGCATGGTCTGCTTTTTCCCACCCTGGCCGAGGGCTTCGGCTATCCGGCCGTTGAGGCGGCGCGGCTGAACGTGCTGCCGATCTGCGCGGATCTGCCCGTCTTGCGCGAAATCCTTGGCAATTGCGGCGTTTACCTCGATCCATTGAATGCGTATTCTTGGTTGGAAACGATAAAGAAACGGTCGGCGGTTAGTATCGCGGCGGAGCGCCTGCCCGAGTTTGACGCACCGACCTGGCAGGCGCATTTTGAAACGGTTGCAGCGGCGCTTTGGCCGCAAGGGCATGAAGGTGAGGCATGAGGGCGGTCCGGCGATACAAGCTGCGCCTTGAGCGGAAGCGGTTCCTTGTCAGGGCCTGGCGCAAGGCGCGCGACCTGATACTTGTTGCCGACCGCACCGATGATATCCGCCCCAATGACGTGCTGTGCTTTGTTACCCTGCGCAACGAACGTGTCAGGCTGCCCTATTTCCTGAATTACTACCGCGACCGCGGCGTGTCGCATTTCATCTTTGTCGATAATGACAGCACCGATGGCACCCGCGAATATCTGGCGGCCCAGGGCGATTGTTCGGTCTGGATGAGCCAGGGCAGCTATAAACGATCCCGCTTCGGGATGGATTGGATCAACGCGCTGCTGCGGCAGTTCGGCCATGGGCATTGGTGCGTCGTGGTCGACCCCGATGAATTCCTGGTCTACCCGTTCTGTGACACCAGGCCGATCCCGGCGCTGACCGATTGGCTCGAATCCTCGTCGATCAAGTCCTTCGGCGCGATGCTGCTGGACATGTATCCCAAGGGCGCGATCACGACCCAACCCTATAGTGAGGGCCAGAATCCGTTTGATATCGCCTGCTGGTTCGATAGCGGCAATTACATGATCGACCGGAATTGGGATTACGGGAATCTCTGGATACAAGGCGGGCCACGGGCGCGTCTGTTCTTTGACGAAAAACCCGAACGCGCCCCGGCTCTGAACAAGATCCCGTTGATAAAGTGGGATAAAAGCTTTGCCTATGCCAGCTCGACCCATATGCTCTTGCCGCGCGGGCTGAATCTCGTTTTCGATGAATGGGGCGGTGAAAAAGCGTCTGGCGTGTTGATGCATGCCAAGTTTCTGGACACATTCACGACCAAGGCGCGCGAGGAATTGCAGCGCAAGCAGCACTACGCCAACAGCCATGAATACAAAGCCTATCACGCAGGCCTGAACGAGGATCCGAACCTGTGGTGCAAATGGTCAGAACGCTACATCAACTGGCGCCAGCTTGAGATATTGGGCCTCATGTCCAAGGGGAACTGGGCATGAGCGTCGGATTTGTCATGATGTGTCACACGGCGCTGGATCGGGCCGCGCAAGTGGCGCGCCACTGGGCCGAACGCGACTGCCCGGTTGTGATCCATGTCGACAAACGGGTGCCCAAAGCTTCATTCGACGGGCTGCGCGAGGCGGTCAAGGATCTGCACAACATCCGTTTTTGCGGGCGTCACAAATGCGAATGGGGCACCTGGTCGCTGGTGCAGGCCTCGCAAACCGGGGCCGAGGTTATGCTGGCGGAGTTTCCCAAGGTCCGGCATGTGTTTCTGGCCAGCGGCTCGTGCCTGCCTCTGCGCCCGGTCGATGAATTGCGCGCCTATCTGGCGGCGCGCCCGCGCACCGACTTCATCGAAAGCGTCACCACCGAGGATGTGGAATGGACGGTGGACGGGCTGCATTCGGAACGCTTCCAGTTGCGGTTTCCGTTTTCTTGGAAACGGCACCGGTTTTTGTTTGACCGCTATGTCGAATTGCAGCGCAAGGCGGGCTTTAAGCGCACGATGCCCGATAAACTGGTGCCGCATCTGGGGTCGCAATGGTGGTGCCTGACACGCCAGACACTATCGGCGATTTTGCAGGATCCCTCGCGCAAGACCTATGATCGGTTCTTTCATCGGGTCTGGATCCCCGACGAAAGCTATTACCAGACGCTGGTGCGCAAATACTCGACCCGGATCGAAAGCCGGTCCCTGACACTGTCCAAGTTCGACTTTCAGGGCAAACCGCATGTGTTTTATGATGATCACCTGCATCTGTTGCGCCGGTCGGATTGTTTCGTCGCGCGCAAGATCTGGGCCAAGGCCGACAGGCTCTATGACACCTTTCTGGATGAACAGGACCGCGGGCCCGTGATGTCGGAACCGGCACCCGGCAAGATCGACCGGGTGTTTGCCAAGGCGCTGGAACGCCGGACGCGCGGGCGTGCCGGGATGTATATGCACAGCCGGTTTCCGAATCCCGATTGGGAAAACGGCAAATCCTGCGCGCCTTATTCTGTGTTTCAGGGCTTCAACGACCTGTTTGAAAACTTCGAGCCATGGCTGTCGCGCAGGTTGGGCACGCGGGTGCATGGCAATCTGTTTGATCCGTCCCGGGTTCGATTCGCCGGTGACGGTGACATCTATGCCGGTTGTCTGTCGGCGAGCGCCGATCTGCGCGACTATAATCCTGAACGGTTCCTGACCAGCCTGGTATGGAATACGCGCGGCGAACGGCAAGTGTTCCAGTTCTCTCCGCGCGACAAGCAGCGCGTCGCCTGGTTCATGGCGTCGGATGGCAACGCGCAGATTTCGGTCATCACCGGGGCCTGGGCAGTGCCGCTGTTCACCGCCAACAAGGATTTTCAGTCGATCCGCAAACAGGCCGCGCATCTGCAGAAACAGGAGGTGGACTTCGTCGATGTCCTGCGCCGGGTGCAAACCCGGGCCGAGGTGCGGATATGGACCCTGGCAGAGTTCATCGAAGAGCCCATGGAACATCTGCAATCCATTCTCGATGCCATGGGTGGCCCGTCCGTCGCACGGTTGACCGAGGCCCCGCGCATGGTCGATCTGACCGGTTTTGGCCAGTTCCTGCAGAACCTGAAAAACCAGGGAATGAACCCGCATGTCATGGGTGATTTTCCCGTTGAGATGCCGGAGATGCAGGCAAAATCCGGCGGCACCCGCCCGTATCTGGTAAGGTAGTCGATGGATCGCAAATTTGACGCTTTCGTGATTTTCGCCGAGATGCGGACCGGGTCGAACTATATCGAGGCGACGCTCAATGACCTGCCCGATATCGATTGTCTGGGCGAGGTTTATAATCCGACATTCATCGCCCATCACAACACGTTCGAGATGCACGGCATCGACATGGACCGGCGCGAGAGAAAGCCGCTCGACCTGCTCGAGGCTATCATCGACAACGCCGAAGATGCGCTGCCGGGGTTCCGGTTTTTCCACGATCACGACCCGCGCGTTTTGGACCGTATCCTGCCCGATCCGCGTATCGCCAAGGTGATCCTGACGCGCAATCCGCTGGACAGCTATGTCAGCCGCCGCATCGCCTCTGAGACGGGCCAGTGGCGCCTGACAGATATGAAACATGCCCGCAGCGCCAAGATCGAATTCCGGCTTTGGGAATTTGAAAACATGCTGACCGATCTGCAGGATTTCCAGGTCAAGCTGCAACGCGGGCTGCAGGTTACCGGGCAATCGGCATTCTATATCCGCTATGACGACATCAACGATGTCGATGTGATCAATGGGATGGCGAGATTTCTGGGCTCGGAGCATGAACTTGACGGAACGAATTCCAAGCTGAAGAAACAAAACCCAAGCGATCTGTCGCAGAAGGTCGAAAACTACGACCATATGGTGCGCATGATGGCGAAACTGGACCGGTTCGAACTGGACCGCACGCCGAATTTCGAACCGCCACGTCATGCCGGGGTGCCGAATTTCTACGCGACGCCCGATACCGGGCTGTTGTTCATGCCGATCAAGGGGGCTGCGGTCGAGCCGATAAAATCATGGATGGCCGGGCTGGGCGCGATTGAGGTCGATGATCTGCTGACAGCGATGAACCAAAAGGATCTGCGGCGGTGGATGCGCAAACATCCGGGCTATCGCGGTTTTTCGGTTCTGCGGCACCCGCTGGAGCGGGCCTATCATGTGTTCAACACCTGCATTCTGCCAGATGATCGCCCGGCTTTTTCCAGCATTCGCCGGGTTCTGCGCAGACGTTATGGCCTGCCGATCCCCGAAAAGGGCCTGATCAAGGGCTATTATGCCGATCAGCACCAGGAGGCGTTCATCGCCTTTCTGAATTTCCTGAAGGGCAATCTGGCCGGGCAGACAAGCGTCAAGATCGAGCCTGTATTTGCCTCGCAAACCGCGATTTTACAGGGCATGGCAAATGTGACATTGCCCGATATTCTGTTCCGCGAAGAAGATCTGATCGCCGGGCTGCCGCGGCTGGCAGCTGAGCAGACGGGCATATCGGTCGATTTCGACATGGCCATAGACGACGGCCCGTTTCCGCTGGCGGAGATCAACAATTATGAGGTCGCGGCCCTGATCGAGGATATCTACCGCAAGGATTTCCTGAATTTCGGATTTGCCCCCTGGGAGGCGTGAGTTACGCGGCCTGGGGTGAGCGCGCCTCGATCAACAACGAATAGAGCGCACCGACATCCGAATTGGCGCGCAGCTTTTCGCAGAGATTTGGGTTGCGCAATGTGCGCGAAACAAGCGCCAGCGCCTTCAGATGCTCGGTGCCGGCCTCTTCCGGGGCAAAGAGCGCAAAGACAAGATCGACCGGTTGCCGGTCGACCGAGTCGAATTCGATCGGCTTTTCCAGTTTCAGAAATACACCCTCTACGCCGGTCAGCTCCTCGAGCCGGGCATGCGGCAGGGCGACGCCATGGCCGAACCCGGTCGGCCCCAGATTCTCACGATCCAGAAGTGCCGCCGAAATATCGGATGCTGTCAGGCCGGTCAGGTCGGATGCGATTTCGGCCACCGCCTGCATCAGGCGCTTCTTGCTGCTGATATCGGACACATGCTTGACGGCCTGCGGCCGCAGAATCGTTGTCAGATCCATGGAAAGTCCCTGTTTGCGGGGCCGGCCCAGATCCGGCCCCTCATTTGATGTCCCTTACCGGGGGTCGATCCAGCCGACATTCCCGTCTTCGCGGCGATAGACCACGTTCAGCCCGTCATGCCCTTCATTGCGGAACACAAGAACCGGCGCACCCGCGATCTCCATCTGCATCACCGCTTCACCGACGGACAAAGAGGGGATCTTTGCTTCCATTTCGGCCACGATGATGGGCTGCAGCGATTCGGGTTCATCGGTATCCGCATCTTCCGAGCCCGCGAGGATATAGGAGGATCCCATGAAATGTTCAACGGGTTCTGAACGCTCGCGGTGATGATCCTTGAGCCGGCGCTTGTAACGGCGCAGCTGCTTTTCCATCTTGTCGCAGCATTTGTCGAACGAGGCATAGATCTCATGCTCCGAGGCCTTGGCCGATGCGGTCAGCCCGGTGGAAAGATGAACGGTGGCCTCGCAGGTGAACTCACTGCCGTTGCGCGAAAAAATGATCGAAGCATCCGTCGGCCGCTCGGCATATTTTGCCACTGCAGCTCCCAACCCATCTTTCACATGGGTTTGAAGAGCATCTCCAATGTCGATCTGTTTTCCGCTGATCTGGTAACGCATTTGGCCTCCAATTATCTGGTCAGTCCCGTCGGGATAATCCCACGGGCTGCGTGTCAGTGCCATGATGTAGGGAAAAAACGGGCCGGATTTTGCGTATTTGGCGGGCCAGAGCGGGCCCGGTCTGAAAAACGCAAGGATCAGACGCGATTTTGAACATCGGGTGTATTTGGCGATGAAATCGGCCCGACTGTCAATGCGGCCTGATCGCATTTTCCACGAAACGCTCTGTTCAACTGATGCGGAAGGAATGCCCCAGATAAACCCGGCGCACGTTTTCATCCTGCACGACCTCATCGGCAGTTCCGCTCATCAAGACGGTGCCGTCATGCAGGATATAGGCGCGGTCCACGATCTCCAGCGTTTCGCGGACATTGTGATCTGTGATCAATACCCCAAGCCCGCGTTTCTTGAGATCCGCGACAAGGCCGCGGATCTCGGCCACGGCAATGGGATCGACGCCGGCAAAGGGCTCGTCCAGCAAAAGATAGCGCGGGTTCGAGGCCAGACAGCGGGCAATCTCGGCGCGCCTGCGTTCACCCCCGGATAATGACAGCGCCGGGGCCGCGCGCAGGTGGCTGATGGAAAAATCCGACAGCAGCTCTTCCAGGCGCTCATGGCGTTTGTGGCGGTCTTTTTCGGTGATTTCAAGAATGGCGGCGATATTGGCCTCGACCGTCAATCCGCGAAAGATCGACATTTCCTGCGGCAGGTATCCGATGCCGGCCTTGGCGCGGCGATACATTGGCAGATGGGTCACATCCTGCCCATCGAGCATCACGGCACCGCCTTCGGGTGTCACCAGCCCGGCGATGGCATAAAAACAGGTGGTCTTGCCCGATCCGTTGGGGCCAAGCAGGGCCACAACCTCACCCCGGTTCAGAGACAGTGTCACGTCGCGGATCACGGGGCGGCGGCGGTAGCTTTTTCGCAGGTTGGTGACGTGCAGCCCCTGCTGCCCGTCCGCCATGACAAGATCGGGTTTTTCAGCCACCTGTGCCTACTCCGCCGGTTGCAGGACGGTGCGCACGCGCCCCTCAACCGTGCCGTTGCCCGTGTTCAGATCAATCGACAACCGGTCGCCCGCAATAGCCGTGCGGCCCTGCGTCACCAGAACTGCGCCGCTCAGAAACATCGCCCCGGTGCCGACGGTGTATTCGGCGCGATTGCCCTCGGCGGCATCCTGGCCGCGCGTCAACAGCACGCCGCCCGTCGCGATGACGCGGTCAACCTGCTGGGCACCGTCAGCGGCCCCGTAAAACACCGAAACCTCCTCGGCGGCCATGCGCAGATCACCCTGTATGACGACCACATTGCCGGAAAACACTGCATTCCCGGTGGCCTGATCGACGCTCAGACTGTCAGATGTGACCTCGATCTGCTGACTGGCATCATGGGCCACGCCGCCAAATCCGATGGCCGTCTGGGCCAGGGCGGGCAGGGAAAACAACAGTGTCGAAACAAGGGCGGCTACAATGATCCGCATGAAATCTCCGTTAACTTTGCGGATCGTATAGCACCCGAACCCCGCCGTTGAAAACGACAAGATTATTTCCTTGGCTGCCGCTCATCTCCATCGCGCCGGCCTGCAGCGCAATACCGGGCCCGGTAACGTCGACAGGGCCGGGCGAAGAGGCCATGAAATCACCGAGGCTGAAGCGTAACAGGTCGGTGGTCAGCCGGTAACCGTTCGACGTGGTCAGGCCAACGGATGTGCTGAGATCCGCCAGTTCCGCCGCGAGATCGAACAGGCCCGTTTCGGCCACGATCAGCAGGATCGAGGTTTCGTCCAGATCGACCCGCGCCTCGATATTGGTGGCTTCAATTTGATCGGGTTCATCTGCCACCGGAGTGGCCCGGTTGGCGGTAAAGATCACCTCGCGCCCGTCGCTCAGCGTGCCTGCAAACCGGGGCCGGCCCAGGCTCTGTTCGCGCGCCAGTTCCTCGACGTCGACATTGGCAAAGGGAATCGCACGGTTCGGATCGGGTGCGCGCGAGAACAGAAACAGCGTTGACAGCAGCGCCAGGGCGAGCAGCGGCAGGATGATCTTTACCCAGGCGACAACGCGGGAATAGGTGTTGGATGGGGCCATATCAGCCGCCCTAATGGGCAAAGATGTCGATCTCGGGCCAACCGGCAAGATCAAGTTTTGCGCGCGTGGGCAGGAAATCGAAACAGGCCTGCGCGATCTCGGCGCGGCCTTCGCGATCCAGCCGCTCGATGAACAAGTCGCGCAATTGATGCAGGTACATCACGTCGGATGCGGCATAGGATTTCTGCGCCTCGCTCAACTCGGGCGCGCCCCAATCCGAGCTTTGCTGCTGTTTCGAGATGTCGATATTCAGCATTTCCTGGCACAGGTTTTTCAGCCCGTGCCGGTCGGTATAGGTGCGCACCAGTTTCGATGCGATCTTGGTGCAGAACACCGGGGCCGCCAGCGCGCCGAAGGCATGATACATCGCGGCAATATCGAAGCGCCCGAAATGAAACAGCTTCAGCGTGTCGGGATCCTGCAAAAGGCGGGCCAGGTTGGGCGCGGCGCGCTGGCCCTTTTCGATCTGCACCAGATGCGCGTTGCCGTCGCCATCTGACATTTGCACCAGACACAGCCGGTCGCGATGCGGGTTCAACCCCATGGTTTCGCAGTCAATCGCAACGATGCGCCCAAGCGTCAGCTTGTCGGGAAGATCGTTTTTGTAAAGGTGGATTGTCACGGGTATCTCTTCCATTATGCGTATGCCGCCGGAGGAGAGTGGTGCCCAGGAGAACAGTTGTGTTCCCGTTCCAGGCACTTCCTCAGCTCGTCGCTTCAGCAAAACAAGGGCTACTCCATGACCAAGAGCCCCGTCAACAGGCACCAGCTGGTCTACGGTATGGTCTACGGTGGCTGAGCTTGAGATGTAGCCTGGGCTTGTAGCCAGGGGTGGGCTTCGGTGTTGATCCCTGTGGCCATGCCTACACTGATCGGCCTGGTGTGGGACAACCCCACCCCTATGGGGGGAAACGCGAACGCCCCGTCTATTGATAGGGCGCTCAGAGTTTTGTGGCTCAAACATCGGCGATGTAGCTGCTGCCCTCCACGGGACCAAAGGCCTGGGGCTTGCGGGCTAGGGCATTCCTGTAGCGCCCATTGCCGTGGACGACCTCCTCGATGCCCATCTCCCCAAGTGCAGCCATGAAGGTATTGTGCTTGCGGATCGTCTTGTTGAAGTTGGAAGTGTCGGTGATCCCAAGGTCACCCCTGAGGTCCTTGTAGAGGTAGACCCCATCCTCGTTGTCAGCGAAGAAAGCCTGCACCTGAGCTACAGCTTGGGCCACCCGTCCTGTCAGCTTCAGCTTGGCTGGTAGCCAGGGGACGACGGTGCAGCCGGGGAAGACCTCGGGGAGGAAGCCAGGGACGCCAGAGCGCTTCGGGGCGATGATGTAGGCGTTGCAGGCGCGCACTCTGAACCGCCACCGTTCCTGACTGCTGAGCGACACAGGGCCTGGAGGATGTGGTGCTGGTGTTCCCCTGCCACCATCTTCCGAGTTCGGGCCTTTGTGACCTCTTGGTCATTGCCGACATCGCCGTAGTACCTGGCCATCATGGCATAGTCGATGTCCCGGTAGTTGTTCATGCCAGCGAGGACGACGTTCTGGATGTCCTTGAACTCGTTCGTAGCTTGGTGCCTGCCCCAGTTGAGGAAGTGGACACGGGCGGGGTCGCTGCCCATCAGCCCTTTGATCAGGTTCGCGATGGTCTCGTCCTCCTTCCTGCCGTGGTGAATGACCAGCCGTTGTTCTTCAGGCTTACTGTCGGTTAGCTGGGCGATCTCCAGAGCCAGAACACCGGCGTTCGCCTGCGACCACGCCCCCTTCCCAGCCCCCTTGTCCATGACGTGGACGGTGAGGTTCCGATAGCTCTTGGCGGCTGACGGCAGTCGCACGGTGTCAATCGGCATTGAACTTTGACCCCCTATCGGCATCCAATATTGACCCCCTTTGTGCTGAGCGGGCCCGGCGCTGCGTAGTGTTCATTTAACGCAGCGGCGGCGGGCCTGCGGTGTTTCGGATTTG